>Ga0209367_1000463_pt1 | contig 40117 bp, 18 predicted proteins | sample WorMetLIZISLAND2_FD_187412 | JGI IMG/M metagenome (GOLD analysis project Ga0209367, IMG submission 187412) | Marine gutless worms symbiont microbial communities from Max Planck institute for Marine Microbiology, Germany - Olavius geniculatus... ...
CTGTATAGCGATACAAGCGCGTGGCTTGTGCGGCCGTCATAATAGGCTGCAGTACAGGCAAGACCTGTACTGCAGCCTATTATGACGGCCGCACAAGCCACGCGCTTGTATCGCTATACAGACCGAAGGAAGTGAGCGGCAGCGTTGAATACTTGTTCTGACAGTAACCAGTCATAAATTATACGTAGAAATTTATCAAAGTAAAATCCTTGTTTTATTCTTGTAGACGCTTCGGCAACCGCTGCGGCTTATTCAAAGACATTAGCCAGTCACGTTATCTACAGTGTCCGGGGAAAAAGTAACCCCCTCTATGCACTTTCATAATTCCAAGAAACAGCGTCGGATTTCAACAAAAATTGTACAACAACAATGCAACATCTAATTGCCAACAAGCAGCCTAATTTCAGTTAAAGCCGTCAACGCAAACACTAGTTACAATGGGTTTAACGAAGTACACTGAAACGTGAAGTGTCCAGTATTAGACAAACGTCGTTTACAAAAAAAAATTGCGTGGTGTATGACAATTTAAAATTTCCATTTATACTGACAGTTTAGTTTGTGGTCGACCATTATGCTTTTGCGCAGCTCTTATTAGCGGTGGATGGGCCTAACGTATGTTTATGGATTTTATAGTTTATGCTTCAACGAGTTGCAGACTTGCTGTGCACACGAGCGAGAATACTAATAACGACGTCACAGGCGAGTGACGTCGGCCTATACTGAAAAGAAAATGAAAACAAAAATTACTTGCTGCTGAAACACAAGCCGTCGAGATGTAAGTATTTCAATACTGTGAACGTTCTACGTGATGTAAATCTGGAAGACACGTGTGTAAATAATAAGCTATCTATAACTCTAAGTATTACCACTTTCCCCTGGCGTCCTAAATAACCAGTTTATCACCAGCCACTTGCAGAGCCAAAACCGCAGACGAGCTTCAGTCTTGTTGGTATGTACAGGAACACGAGTCAATACTGTAGCCCGTTACGGCCCATATGTTACTCGTCCCAATCGACAATCATGACGGTTTTGAATTCAAAGATCACACAGTTCAAATAATGAAATCTTGCTAAATAAAATACACACATCTTCTCTTAACGCCATTCACCCAGTTTGCATCAATAGCTTCATATTTGTCGAATATCTTACGATTCTGTAACAAAATCTCTGCTCTTTCTGTAAATCTGGCTAATCTCGCATTCGTAAAATGACGTAAGCTTCGCTATATCCATTCTTACTTTGATTTCAAAACAGCCAGTATCATTGCAACCTCCATCGTGCATCGACTGCATTCTAAACTTGACTACTCAACTGCCGGCAAATCGTTTCCTACAGATCCAGAAATCGCTTGCTCGTGATGTCGTCAAAGCTATTAAATTCACTCGCATCACTCCCGCTTTTAAATATTTTCACTGGCTCGAAATAGACTAAATAAACGGATTGAATATAAATATAAAATTATCTTTCACATTCAAACTCTGTCAGTCGCGTCTTGATCTGCATCTTCCTGTTGTCTTGTATGTTGCCCTGTCGTGTATTTTCGTGATGGTTGTAGGTGCGACGATTTCAAAATCACCAAGGCTCTGGCAACCGGTACGGCGGCAGCTTCTGCAAATTTCCTCATCTTACACAGCGGTTACCTGCCAGGAGAGAAAGGCATCGAAGCGACGACCAACGCGGCCATCGCACTAACAATCATTGGAGTCCTACTTGCTCTACCGCTTGACAGACTCCTCAGGTGCAGCCTATAGGCAGAAGCTTCGTTGAAGACAACTTTGTAATGCTTTTAATGTACAGCCTATCCACGTACTGCATTTGGATTGGCCTCGACCTTGACTTTGACTTGGAAATATTGAAATGCAGGAATTAAAAATCCAAAACTTTCAGTATACGAGGTGGAATTATCGTGGAAATCATATAGTGAGCAACAGCGAACAGTGTAGAATACTGATGTAAATAGGGCCTAACTACGCTAATGACCATTTAAACCCAAACACAAGAACAAAGCCTACAGACGTCGGGACGAAATAGGTAGAATAGGCCTACTAGGCTACTATTTAACGGACACAAAAATCCTTACAGCAGAATTAGGTCCTTGGTCCTACTCGTTTAGAAAATTGTTCGTACTCTTCCGTTCTTTTATTTTCAGCGTGCCCTTTCAGTTGTAGAGCCGCGGAGAATGCGACCGCAAGGAGCCACGAATCCACGATCCACCAACCTCTATAGGCTACTAGCTTACTAAGCCTTCTGGTGTGAAGACTATACTAGCTGAAAAAAAACTTGTCGTGAGATAGGCTATTGGTGGTGTGTTTGACAGGAAGCACTGGCCAGTGTGCTCGCTGGAGGGAGCGGCAGAGCTGGCAGCAACTATGGCAGTCATCGCGGCACTCGTCTTCAACCCAGGCACTGACGTGAACGTCGACAAGCTGGCTGAGCGCGCAGTGCACGCCGTCCACATCTTCGTCGTCGTCCTGGCCGCAGCCTACGCCAACGCCAAAGTCTAACTAACACTCCAGCTCACACAGCCACTGACAGCCGGCCTCCATCTCCATCTCAAGTCTACAGCTTAGCAGCACTAACTCCACTCAAACAGCGAAAAAGATGTCACTAATCCCTGCTGGCACTAGTGTATAACTTGAAGCGATTTGAGATCTCAAACCTCCGCCGAGAATAGTGCTGTCACCTGGCGAACACCACGGACTAAATACAGCTGCTGTATATAATTATGTGACCCTGGATCTACATACAGAACTGGACTGCCGCAAAAAATGAGTAGGGGGAGGCTACTTGATCTTTGGTTTAATATGCGCCTGTCTGTAAAATGTAATCAAAATCTGTACATAACTTGCTCAAATACAGCGCAAAGTGTCAGTTAAGCTTAATGCGCTTGCTCCTAATGGTGAAGAATCCTAGATGACCAAAAATCCACAAAGGAGTCCGGATCAGCACAAAAATCTAATCACTTCCCCCTTAGGCCATACCCAACCCAACTTCCCAAAAATCATCAAATGTGTGAGCACTGTTGTTATCTAACTGGAACAGTCTCTTGGTTCACTGAGAGTGGCAGTCGTGTAACTGCCCATGCTGCCAGAGCTTGCTGGACTGTACGAAAATCGCATCATAACAAAGTCAGAATGTGATCAAATTCTTACTATTAAAATGACATGTGCATGCAAACCTGCATTTTACTCGTATTTCACAGCAACAATAATAGGAAATATACACTAAAGTGGCAGAAAAACACTTAGAAATTAATACACAAAATGATGAACGAGACAGTAAATACTAAATAACAAAAATACATAACTTTGGGCACCACTGCAGCAAGATTTTCAACAGGTCAGAGAAAATTCCCAATACCACACACTCATTAGCTGCAAGAGATCAATCTGTGAAAAGTGCATCAATCAATCATGAAAAAAAAGATCAGCCCCGAGTACCAACATGATACGCTGCTGCCCATCCAGTTGACAAGCAAATCAAGCATTGACAAAAAATTAAATCTGATGAGCTTCCGAGCTGCCTAGCGCTTGAATTGCTATTCAAAACGTTTGGTGTTCTGTGACCTTTCTTCTGTGACCTGTGACTTTGACCTGATAAACCGGACACTGGCAGTGGCACAACAGTTACTCCAAATTTCGGCAACGTTCACAACAATTTCAGTTGTTCTACCACTTGCTGTTTATGAGTTAGTGAACCACATCGGACAGACTTCACAGAAAAGCAAGACATGCAATGCTGCTGATAAAACGGCCACACAATAAATGCCACAAATAGAACAAAAATGTTCAGCACAACTATTAGATGTCAACGTGTTTCAATAAATATAATCACAGTAAATGAGAGATCACAGTGCTGGAGGTATGTTAATATTTTTTAATATTAATATTTTTAATATATAGTTGGCTGACGAGTATTGGGTACACTGGCTGTCTGATGTCGTCTCAGAATAACCAGATGCCTTGTTCAGTCCGGCACCTGCAACAAAACGCAGACTCTTATACACGTGCCAGCACAGACGTGTAAGCTGTACTGCAAATATGAACAAGGCTGATGATCAGACAAGGGGAGTCACTCAAGGGGGGGGATGGAGGGGTCTACAAACACCCTCAAAAATTTATGATTTTAATTTTTCCCTGTCCCTTCAAAACAGTGTTACTGCTGCAAGAACAATGCGTTACATAGACTGCGACCCTCCATTGATTACTGAGACCCCCCAATGATTTACTGAAATGACGCCACTGGATCAGACCTTGACAGTACCATCTGTGAGTTGATGCACTGCAAAAAGTGTTTATTATAAGTAAGATCGTCATGTCAACTAACATTACATGCATTAACTTGTCAAAATTAAAAAACTAAAACAATGCCAAGATCAGCAACATCAGTCAAAAAAACTTAATATTAATTCATATTATTGAGCAACTTGAGCAAAAACAGCAAACCTATGATTAGGTTATGCAGCTTGCAATAATTGGTTCCAAAATCCAAATAAGCATACCACGTCTCCGATCTAGAGTAACCCTGAAAATAAAACGACAAACATTCTGCATCATATGTGATTGAAACTGCAAAAAAAGAAAAAAGCATGTTGCACATAAACCAACTATTGCTGTAAATATTATTTTCAAGCAATTTAAGCGAACTTAGATGATATGTTAAAAAAAACAATAGTCTTTTGCATTTAAGGAGATGGCATTAACTTGTCAAGTTTATTCATTTTTTCGTTCCTATTTTAATTGTCACTTGCGAGTTATGACATCTAGATTACTGATGGTGAGGAAAATAATACACGTGTATATCAGATGACGTCACAATAATGACGTCATCATCCAAAAAATTTCACCACGTGTTCAGAATAAAATTTCCAACATAATGTATATTCTGATTATTTTAGATTTAGAAAACTAACAGAATGACGCTGTTTTGTAACTTAGCCTATCTATCGAACGACCCTCGCAACAATCAGTCAAGCCCTAAGAAACAGATTATGGACGAAATCATGCATATTATGCGGCTGCAATAACGAACCAACCAGTCGATGTTGCACGACGCATGAAATGCGCAACTGTGTTCATAGCTGCTGTCAGCATAATCGTAAACAAACAAAAGACGAATGCCATTCTCTCAAACAAGTTAATGACAGCGCAAAAAATTCACAGTCCCACAGAAATAAGTATAAACTACGCGAAAATAGACAACTCTCAATAACAAACACTTGTCAGTATTTCCAGAAACAAAAGATCAACATATCAAACTTCTCAATATCATCCTGCTGCCATGAGTATTTGTTTACTTAGTTTTTAGTGAGGTGCTGAGTGATAGAGAATCGTTCTTACCGGTATCGAGCTACCACGAGTATGGTCACTGGCCATTACAGTCTGATAAAAAATAGACTAGACGGACCTCAAAACTACATTCGGGATAGTTTCATGCAATGGGACAAGCATACAGGCAATTTTTACTGGCAACCAAATACGGTAAAAGCGCCACGTCCACAGCGTACTCACCGTCTTTGCTGCGACCGTTTCTCGTGGTCGTGGGGTGGGCATATATTTCACACGCATCTCCCGGTAAAAGCAAAAATGTATTCTCAGTACTAAAAATTTGGAAACTGCACTGATAATTTGATTTGATTTTGGATATTTAGTCGGCAGGGCCTCCAAACTGAGGCTGGGCATCGCGCCGACGGGCTGTGGCGTGTGAACATTAACTTGCCCAAGATTGTTACTTGAGAGTGCAGTGGTCAGGGACAGAACCCCCGACCTTGCGGTCATTCAGTCCGACGCTTACCACTAAACTACCAAGCCACACCATTCTGAGCATTTAGCAACGTTAAAAAAGTATTCGAAACTCTAAAATGATTCGCTTTGTCAGTGTTGAAAAAGTTGCTTACGGACGTTACCGTGATCTAATCGTACGACTATTATCGAGTTGCACCGATTTTCAATAATTTGCCCAACACTACTTTGCAAACTTGCAGTGTTGTGATTGGCTGAGACAAGCACAATGGATACTGGGAAGTGTTGAAGTGGGAAGTATGAAATTTTGCTCCTGATAATTTTTATGCCATTTTTTTCCTTTATCTGGTTTAAGAGATAATTTCAGGTAACCTACATTACGGTCAACGATTTGCAGGTGTTTACAAAGCCTCAGCGGCGTGTGAAGAGGTCTGGAACATTTGACTTATCAGGGTAATACAAATTAGTCACTCGTCAGGCACTTCGTCAAATGAAAGATGTACACGGTGTTTCATAAAAGGACTCCTTTTGGTAAAAATGTATATTACAGCCGCCACCTCAGATTGCTTCAGCATGAAAGCAAACAAATAACAAACCAACCTACCTTGTTCAGCCGAAAAAGTAGCCCGACGGGCACAGGCATTCGTCTTGGCTAGTATAGCATTCGCCCAATTTTATAGTTTGAGTGACTGATGTTTATATTTATGCAGTTATTTTGCTTATGTAGTTTAGTACTATAGTACACTAGTTTTCTCTCTTTCTGACTTATTTGATGTGCACTATTTATTGGTGCTATGGATCCGAAAAAATTATTTTCAGTCTGGGCCGGACTGACGGGGCATTTTATTTTCAGTCCGGGTCGAGGCATTCCATAAATAGCGCTATTGAAGGAGCTGTGACGATAGCATCTGTATATGTTAATTTTCGTGTCCACGGTCCTTCAACTTTAACAGCTTACGTGCAACGTGTGGCGCCACATTGCGAGTGGTTATCGGTTATGGCGGTAGGGCCAGCCGGCAGAGACTACAATTTGTGTCTGTATTATTGAGTAGGGTTCAGTGATTACCATTACAGTTAGGGATAGGTTTAGGGTTTGGGTTAGGGTTGCTGTTTTAGAAAGATTATGTCAACAATAGTGGACACCGTATATTACTGTGCAGTATGGCTTAGATAGTGAGGTTGGTGCAGGCAGATGACAAAACTTGCCAAGCGGCTATTTAATGATAGTTCCGAACTTGAGGAGCTTCTTGGCCAAACTGCCAACCCGTGAGGCTACGGCCGAGGTCGGGCAGTTGCTCCGGTGGCACCGGACATGGACGGCCTTGGCCGGTATTTGTGACGACTGTTTGGTGGTTGTAGATACTGTCTAAGTCTAGTGCTGCAGACTGATAATAAAAGTTGCCATCAGTCCGAGCTGGACTGAAAATAACGTCTACCCTATGGATCACTAGCTAGAAAAAAACCTCAAAAAGTCTGGTAGTCTTTGTCATTGGTAGACTGTTGTATGATGCTGTAAAAGTATTGCAGGTGAAGTCGTGAATATATTATGCAGTGCAAATAATGTCGAAGAAAACCGAGATTAGCATGCACACTGCACATCATCAAATCTTCTTTGCTTCTTTATCTGCACATGGTGCATATCTTCAGCGACTTCTGTTAAATATTGCTGTATTTGTTGTGCAGGTGCTTTCCTGGTCAGGAATCTGGATTTGAACCAGACATCTGTCAGCTGAGAATAATGCCAAAAGATAGTACACGGTAATTGACTCCATTTTTGACCGACTGTTAGGTCTCGAGTCGTTGATACGATGTGTCATTTGTCTGTCATCTGTAAATATGCATGTTTTGTAGCTAAACAGTAGGTTGTACACGGTCAAAAAACATTCCATGATTAATTTGCCTGGTTGTATGACGCCTCTTCGCTTGCAAAATTTTAGTGATTTAGTGCAAGGGGAACATTTGTAAATTTGGGATAGAACTGAGGTGAGGTAAGAAGAATGTGCTTTTTCCAACTGATAGGTTGCTGTATTTCAGAGATGGTGAGAGATAGTGCCAAGGTTGCTATTGATCACTAATAGGAAGTTGCATAAGCCATTTTAGATGACACGAAGAAGATCATTGACCTTGGATGACGAGTTCTTATAGACTGTCAGTAGTAACCATGTCTCTATCTATTTGCAGTGGTTTGGCCACAATTTTGAATGCGACGTTGCTGCCTGTAGCAATGTGTGTCGAATTACGGTATTGCAACTATTGCTCTATCGCCTCCTAGCATTTGTGGTAGCGTTTGATATAGCAGCATCACTGTAGCATGTATGAGACTGTACTCACTCTGGGAAATCATTTTTTTTACGACCTGAAGTCGGATGCTAGCTTTCGGATATAGGAGGTGCAGTTGGCCTACTCTAGCGACAGTTGGGCTTTTTGTATTTCATTACTTTGCACGTGCATTGTGTCATAACTGTTTGATCATGATTTTCAGTGTATTCCTGGGTTGTATTTGTTTGCATAATGCTATTTTATCAGTACAGTTTTGGTGATGGTTTTCTGCGATTTTTAGGTTTGAATGGGAATTAAATGTAGACTTGTATTTTTATCGTACATCGTATATGCTACTGCTTGTTTTTTGATTTATCATACTAGTGAAGGAATTTTTAATTTGATTTACATTTTGAAGTAAACCTTGATTGGTTTTATTTACTACTTGTTAAAATGTCTTAAAATGGAATTGAACTGCAGTCAAACATCTTTATGTAGCTAATAGATGGTTTCATTTTTGTTTTTGATACTGTGATCACTTATAAATGGCTTTTAAGCATATATTAAGATATTACCACAGTTAGTAATATTGTTCAGACATATTTTAGCTGTTCAGTTTTTCTGCTGCTTTTAGCTTCTTGTCGAGTGCAAGGTCTGCACGGCAGATACGTGCACGGCCGATGCCTAATTTTGAACGGCTGCATGAGAAATGGGGCATACTGATGGAGAACAGGAAACAGAATGCATATAAACCGACTGTGGTTGGTAGTTCTCATCTAACTAATATATTTAAGAGATTATTTCCTTTGTATGTTATTCTGGTACATAGAAAAAATTTTGTTGTATTTTATGGTAAGCACAATATACCTACTACCACCTGCATTGTTGAACTTGATCAATTTAAGGTAACAGGTTAATTATTGCTGTACTACTGTTGCTAAGTAAAATTTTTCTTTAATTACTTTAAATGAGAAAGATCTGCTGATGCAATGTTGAATTTTTTAGTTTGCCACTGGCTGTAGCTTTTTAAATATTGAAATGATTTTGCTATCTTTTGTGATATACTGATGTTGTTATTGTTAACAGCCTGTTGAGTTTGAATTTGGCAAAGTTGAGAAGTCAACAGCTGCATGTAAAACTCCTAACAAAAAGGCTGATTTTAAAGAACAGACAGCAAGAAAGTAAGGACTGGCTACTTACAGTTGTTCTTAAGCTCATCAAGTGATCTATGTTAGTGAAGATGTGTGAAAAAATTGTGTATATGTAATGTATATTTGTGTCTTTATTGGCGATGCCATTTGTGCCGTTTCTTATCATGCTTAAATGATTTCAATTGCATAGTAACAAGGAGTTTGGTATTTATATTAGTGATGATTTGATATAAGGATTTCAATTTCAATACGATATTGATACGATATTTTGAAAATATTGCGATATTGATATCGATATTTTCAAAGTGATAAGTATGTAAATCTTATGGAAGCACAAGAACAAGACGTGAATGTCCAGCAAGGCAGTTTGATTTACGTAGTTACTAAAATGTGTCAGTGAACTTTTTTATTAACTATAGATTGTCTTGAGTGTTGTTAAATTACAACACCATAGTTAGTTTGCTTCTGTTAGTTTGTCCTTTTCTCTGTTTATTCTTGTTATCTTGGTAATGCAGTAATAAAAGTATAAACTTCTACCGTAAAATGTCGTGATACATTGAAAATATCATGATATATTATAAAAGATATCGCGATATATCGAAAAATTCGATATTTTTTGACGATATGATATGATACTATATGTCAATATTGAAAACGATATATCAGTATTTCCGATATACCGAATCATCACTAATTTATATACACATTCTATTCACCAAATATTGGTAGTAATTACAGTAAACACAAAAAAAATTTAGATATACAAAAAATCACTAATGCACACACACTACATGTGATACGCATGAAGCAAAATGTCAGTATACATTTAATATAGTTCAGGTGCAAGAGATAGGCCTACTATGTGTGAAATAAACAAACAGGTAGGTATACTGGTAAGTTATGTTAATTTTTTTCTGTCGCATGTGAATGTGCTATAATTCTGTGATATTTTTATCTATTTCAGTGGATTGTTGAATATTTCAGACACACAGCTGCAATAAATGTTGGTGGTGATCAGGAAAACCAGCAGCAAGGTACCACTAGTGGTTATATTGTAGTCAAATATGTTGAAAACTGCATTTTTTGTTCCTTAAATCCCACAACAGTTTAGGAATTTAGGTACCAAAGTGCAGCATTGATACTATCTGGGACAGTGATTAATATTTTGTATGTAAGTGTAAAAGAGTGTAGTTCAAGATTATTATACCTGAGTGCATTATTATAGCTGGTATCAGAGGCATCCATATTGATACTTGGGCACTGAATTATCATCTAGTTGACTTGACATGACTTTGCAACGTTTGACTGAGTTGGTATAAGCAGTCTGTTGTTTTCACTAGGATCTACTGGTGCACATGGCAGTGACTATCAGACGTTGGATATGAGAAATGCCTTTACACTGCTCGGGATGTCCACTTCCACTTGCAAACCAGTATGTGCTAGATAGATACGGTTGGCATATGGGTTTGGAGTAGTACTAGTTCGATAAAGCAGTCTTGCCAGTTGATAATTTGTTGCTTAAGATGAAATAATTTAGCTGGATTGAAACATAAAGATACAGAGTTATAAGTTTGGTCTTTATATATGAAAAAATGTATATGTAATTGCAATTAAGTACAGTTGGTGCAAAGAATTTCCTGCGGTGAGATGTTTATGTTCTTGGCGGTTCATATAGACGAGCATGGCACAGATAGTTAGAGAAAGATAACATTCTGATGGCATCAAAATGCAAGAGTGTACCTGTCAGGGGATATCAATATTGTTGAAGAGTAGTGTGTTCGAGTGCACGTGCAGGTAGATATTTTGGTTAGATTGTGTTACTGCACATGTTCACGCGTCACGTATATATATGCAGTTATGTGTATTTGTATTTGACAGCCGATTCGTGTGCCGATTCGTGAAGCTTCTGCCACTAAGCAACGTGGTTGTGCTCAGGTCTGTTTGTTACTTTGCTTTGTTGCCAGGCTGGGGTGGGTCACTTTTCTGTTGTTGAATGTAAGAAGGAATATGACGACATGACGAATAATTGCTCATTGTGCGCATATTTTGAGTTTTGTAGTGCATTGAAAGCATGTTTATTTGTTCCCATTGATCATCATTTTCATCTGTTTCTTATTTTTCGTGCTTTCGTTACAGCTAAAAAAATTTGATATCATTGGTACTGCACATGCCAGTTGTCTAACCAGATTTTCTTCAGATATCCTTGCTGAATAATTTCTTCCATTTCTTTCATCATACATTACTTTGCCTAAAATCTCATGCAATTGTTATAGATTTTCATTTACTAGATGTATACGAAATACGTGATGTCATGTTTAAACATATTTTGAGTTGTTTATAGCAGTCATCATCTAATTACTGCAGCTGCCATGCTGATTACTACAGTACACAGTTCGTAAATTGGTGAAACGTTGCTGCAAAACATGTTTGCCTGTCTGTCCCAGCGAGTGCCTGTTCCTAGCACGGACTTTGTTGTTGATCGTATACAGTCACGACTGAATGATGTCAACCCTGCAAAGCTACACAGTGAGAAAATTCTACTTCTGTTTAAATTGCTAACTTATACTTTGGCATTGCTAAGTGCATTATACTGCATGCTTATTTGCTGCTATTTTTTATGTGGTTTTTTAGTCGATCATACTTAAGTAACAGTCAGGCTATTAGCATGGTTGTCGGTGTCGTCTGTCTGTCTGTCCTATCGTCTGTCACAGATGTATTGTGGCTAAATGGTAGGTCATAGTGGAAAACTTTCTAACGAATAATTAGCCATGTGCCATAAACCTAGGCATGCAAAATTTTAGCAACGTATTGCAAGGGGAACATTTTCAAATTGGAGGTTGAATGGAGGGGGTAGTAAATTCAATGGAAAACTGGCCATATCTCAGAAATGGTGAAAGATATGGCTAAGGTTAGTATTCATCACTAACAGGAAGTGGCATACGCCCTGTCAGATAAAATATAAATCAATGACCTTGTTTGACATTGAAGGCAAGTACGCACTATTGTGGCTAAATGGTGCGAGATAATGTCTGGGTTACTGTCGATCACTAATAGGAAGTGGCATACACCTTTTCAGATGAAATGAAAATCATCGATCTTGGATGACCTTAAAGGTCACTGGCAAACCAGTATGGTCAGCTATCCTAGCAACAGCTGGGCTTCTTGTATTATTATGTGGCTGTTGTAATAGGCTGCAGTACATGTGTTGTCAGTATGGCATCTATCTGTTTGTTTGCCCTATACGAGCTTGTAAGTCTAAAACAAACAAGAAATTTGAGCTAATACTCACGAGACATGCGCAAATTCAAACTGTCAGTCTATCTCCAGCCATTTCGACACAACTTTTATCGGGGTACCGCTCTTTGTTGCCCTCTTGCACAGATTTCCTTGAACCTAGAAAATCGAGACTTGGACCGCCGAAATCTACGTTCAGTGCTGAAAATTTCATATGCAGCTTGTCCATGTCTATCTCAATTGTTTTTGGCGCAATTCGCTCTTCAAATGTGTCTTGCATCCTGAAATCGCCAAAAAAATCCGTAAAAACACCTATTTTAGCGTTCAAGGTCATCCAAGGTCATCGAATTCGGTGGCAATCGAGAGCCAGAGGACTACTTCCTATTAGTGATTAATAGTAACCTAGGCCCTATCTCGCACTGTTATTGAGCTACAGCGACTTATTGGCTAAAAGTCACAAATTTTTCCCACCCCCTCTCATTCATTTAGCGCCCTTGTTTGGGGTGACCCCCTTTGAATTTATAGAAAAGCTTTACGGTTCCTGAAACTAGAGTCTTCCAGGCAGCCAACAGTGAAGATTTGGTGATCCTAGCTTGCACTGTTTTTGACTGATCCACCCGTGTGGCAGACAGATGGACGGACGGATGGATAGACAGACAGACGGTCAGAATTGCAATCGCTAAGACGCGCTGAACGCAGTAGCTGCTTTCTCGTGTAAAAAGCGTAGAGAGGCAAAATAGATTTGAATGTTCCTCAGTCAGTTCTAGGCTGGAGTAGCCGATGTGCCAATTTTCAACTCAAATGGTCTAAGGTCAGGATTAGGGCTATAGTTGTGCCGTACAGTGTGTAGCTGAGCAAACAGTTGCATAACATGTTGGTCTTGAACTGATGTATTTTTAAACAAATGTTAAGTAAATTATTGATGCCATGGTCATGTGTGTATATTGTGTGGTATATATATAGTTGCTGTATGCTGACTGTACAGTATGTGTATGTGTTCACTGTAGCTCCACGTGGTGCCCCTGGTCGTGTCCTAACTCCTCGATACACAGGAAACTTACAGACAATGACAAACAATCCTGCATCGACAGCAAAAAAGGTCTTCAATTGGTTTTATATTACCATTTGCAATTATTAGTAAGTTTTGTTTTGTATTATGGGTGCCATTAGTTAGTTTGCCTCGTAGTAGCCTATAATGCAACCACAGACAGTCCAACATTCAAACTTCAGTTTTTGTCCATCATTTCGAATTTACTCTCAATGTCAGCTAACGAATAGGATGAAAGCAGTTCTGATGCTAAGCATATTTAACTGAGCTCTTATGGCATGCAGGAAAATGGATAGTGAATGATTAGCAGTTATTAGTCTGCCTGAAACGATAGTTTTCGGAAGGACTTCTGTTTTACTGCAGATGTTTTATTGCAACGCGAGATCTCCGAGATGCGTGGGCCGACCGGCGTGAAATTTTGCATGATGGTCGGTACTACGCTGAATTTTATAATGCCGGTCCAAAATTTTGGGGGGTACATCCCAAAAAAATTTCAGAGGCGAAAAACATGCAAAATTTGGCCCGATTTCGGACGACTTCGAAGTTCGGCGGCGAATATCTCCGAAACGGATGAGGATATTTAAAATCAGATAGTCATTCCGTCTATGGCGATTCGTCCTGCGTTCGGCGAAACAAGTCCGGTGAAGTTTGGTCCAGTGACCTCGGAGATTTAGATGTGAAATCATACCCCCTAAAGCGCATTATTCGGAAGACCATATTTTGGCCCCTAGGGGGTGCTGTGCCCCCAAATTTTTACACGCGCTAGAGAATGACCAAGTCTTACTAGCGCATTCCCCACTGGGGACGGCGGCCCCCCCTTACAACTTTTTTCAAAGAGGGGTCAAAAATTGGCTTAAATTGCAATAAATGAGCTCTTATAACTTGGGAGTTAGGGGGTGTAGCCCAACGAAACTTTGGCACTTGACGCGGCTCTAGGTTGGGGTGTTAAAGCAGGTACGAAATTTGGGGGCACTGCCCCCCTTAAAATTTGGGAGGGCAAAAAACGTCCGAAATTTAGTACGTTTTACGACAACTTTCGAGTTTGACCGCAAATATCTCTAAACTGGATAGAGGTATCGACAAGCGGTAAACGGCATTATCAAATACGGTTAATTCCGCGTTGAACAAAAAAAATTGTGTAAATTTCGGTCTTCTACGAACCAAGTTATAAGAGCTCATGTTGACCTACCCTAAGTCGAATATTTCGGAAGATTATATTTCGGCCCCTAATGGGTGTTGCGCCCCAAAATTTTTACATGCGCTAGAAAATGACTAAGTCTTACTAGTGCACCCCCTACCGGGGACTGGGGCTCCCCTTATTATTTTTTTCAAACGGGGGTCAAAAATTGGCTAAAATTGCAATAAATGAGCTCTTATAACTTGGGTGTTAGGGGGTGTAGCCCGACGAAACTTTGGCACTTGACGCGGCTCTAGGTTGGGGTGTTAACGAAAGTACGAAATTTGGGCACCGCCCCCTTAAAATTTGGTAAGGCAAAAAACGTGCAAAAATTGGTGCAATTTACGACAACTTTCGAGTTTGAGCGCAAATATCTCTGGAACCAATGAAGATAGCGACAAAATCTAAACGGCGTTGATGAGAACGATCTTTTGTGAAATTCGGTCCACTATGAACAAAGTTATAAGCGCTCATGTTGACCTACCCTAAGTCGACAATGCGCGTTCGGCATATGCCAATGCATTTGAGTTCGGGCCACGTGACTTTGATGCCGGGGAAATTTTACCCCCCCCCCTAATTTTCCCCAGTCGGACTTAGGGCGCCGGGCGGACTCACGTTGGGCTTTGCCCCAAATTTCTAGTTTGTTTTAAGGTTTACTGGCATATGGTAAAGTTATAAAGTGAGGTGTGGCTGACCTGATTTTTCATAGTACAGGATATTGTGCACATGTATGTGTGGATTTGGATTGTCTGCAATTTAATCGATGCATTCTGTCTTTGCATAATTGTGTAGATTGTTTCACAAATTAAGTTTGTTTTGATGCTGCTCTACTATAGTTTTTCCTACAGGCTTAGCACCTATGGTCGACGGGTTGCTGTTCTTCTAATTGTGCAGTTATGTGCCAGTACAGTTTTTCGTGGTTAATTAAATTCTCTGTGGAATTGCAGAATACTGTAGTTTTATTGTCAGAATTTACTGTGTTATTTCGATGTATTTTGTTGTATATATGCAATGACAGATTATACACCACAATCCTATATTGTGCAAAATGTCACAAATATATCCATTCATGTGTATGCTATACTGCTTGCCCATGGTCCCTGTGAAAAAATGTTTTTGCTTGCTGCTTTTTTTCTGTTCTTTTTGAACAGCTTGTTAAACATTTTCTTTTCTGTTGCGACTAGATTACACATATATGTGTATTTTAAATAGACCATGCTGTTGTTATCGATATAGTATGTAGAGTTGCATTATGTTTGTGTTATGTGTATGAAAGCCAGCTCAGCGAGTTCCACTTACAAAGCCTGTCAGTGTAACTAAACCAGAACGCCGGCAGCCCTGGAAGGTACACAGCTTAAACTTAGATGCACAGAGCTGCATTTTTAACTACTAGCATTTGTCAAACTGCAACCTTTTACTGAATTGGTGATAGTCAGCAGTTGCTGTTGCCTTCCTTGGATCAACTTTTGTTTGCTGCTGCTAGTGTTTCCGTGGCCAACAAACTTTTCTTATGAAGTAGTTTCTAGGAACTTTTTCTTGGTTCGTTGAGAGTAAAAATTACCAAGGCAGTGCTGCTGTTGCTGTTCTACAGCTATTACTCATTATCGGTACTCATTTTTGTTTGATTTGTATTGTTTTTTTTCATCCGCTGGTTTGTGCTACTGCTTTCTCTGTCAACAATTTAGTATAGGAAGCCTGTAATTTGATGAATTCTTTATTTTGCGTTTAAGTCAATTTGTTTTCTCGTCGTAATAGTGCCAAAGAAAAAGCAGAACACCTAGTATCCCAATGTCCAGAACACAACCAGGCTCAGAGGGGACGGCTTGACCACAGAGGAACAACCGATCTACAACACATATGGAGCTTAGAGTAGATTGGGGTGATCACCCGTGCCTTGACCTTGAATGACAGAGAGAAAGAGGGAGAGAGAGAGTACCAGTTTATGATAAAATTAGTTTGTGGTGTTGTAGTGCATAGTTAGTTGGCTTTTTTGTACTGTATATTATTTACAATTTGTGTTACACAAATGTTGTTTGTTACTTTGTTTTTTATTGTTTTGATGTGTGTGATCTGTAGAACGATGTGGTAAGGTCTATACAGTTTGACGACTCTGATGATGGTACTCAGTTGGCAAAGTTCGATGTTGCTCTCATCATGGCTGACTCACAGGTCTGACGATGCAGGGTATCATTTACATTACCAGATCCCGATTTCTCAACACTTTTCATCTGTTTGCTTTACCAGTCTCTTCTTCAGTTTATTTTTCTTCTCTGATTGACTGGAGTGTCAAGTTTGCCATTACTTATTTACTGCTTGGCATGGTTTGATAGACTGCACTGTTGTAGTGAAATTTTTTATTACATTTTTATGATGGCTTCAGTAATCATCACTGATGATCATTCAAGCTGCGTCTATCTAATTCTGCAGATTTTCTATTAGTGGCAAATTTATGATTTGTTTGTTTGTTCTGTTATGCAGGTTGCAGAAAAACTCGGATTGAAGAAGTCTGAGAAGACTGATGGTTCTCATATTGTTGGAAACATTTACTGCGATCAACCAGTTGACCAAGTAGTGCACTCGAGTCCCTCATGGTATGACAACGTGTTATCCTCCGGTGGTGTCCGCTCACCGCTGTCAGTGATAGGCCGATCTCCTAGTAGCAGAAAACTGCTTAAGGGTGATTTGGCTGCGAAGAAAGCGGCCTTGCATGGTGGTGATCTGGCCTCAGCAAAGAAAGCCGTGGCTGAATTAATGGCAACTGTGGAGATGGATAATTGCAAGGAGAATGTCTCTCCGCATCTACAGCAGAAGCAGCATAGCTCCAGATCTGCTACTGTTGAGCGAATACAGACAGCAGATCTGAAAATTACAGAAGGTGAGAAGTCAGTGCTGGACACTGCATCTAGTGCTAGTGGAGCAGCTCGAGTGGAACAAGGATTGCTCGACAAGCAAACAGATGAGGAGGAGGATTTTGATAGAGATCTTGAGAATAAGGAGAACTTGTTGCCTGGCTGGAGCACAGAGATGACTGAGAATGTTGACATGGAGCAGGTAGGTGATGAAGTGCAGCAGCTTGATAGGCAGGCACGCACACTGCGGCGCCGGTCACAATTATCAACTGACATCTCAGAGTATGAGAACACTCTACATCAGCTGAGGCTGGTCCGACAACGTCAGGTGGAGCTAGAACAGCTGCAGATGATGCTGCGTTTACGCCTTCAGCGCTATCAGTCCACATCAGCCGACAATGAACAACCACTCAACCTCAAGCTCAACTCAGAGTCAACAGTTGAGTGTGTCGTTGACCAAGAGCCATTGGACTTGAGGATTGGGCCGGCAGCATTGAAGCAGGGTCAAGAACTGAACAAAGAGCGGGTTATACTGGCTGATATCACTGCCAGGGTTGTTGGTGATGCTGATCCCAATGACGACTGTTTTGAGATCCCTGATTCTCCACCACCTGCAGCTGATGACGTGGATAGAGCTGGCATGGATGGAGTTGCTCCATTGGGCGAAACTACTGCCAGTGAGCGTACTGCTGATAAGACTGCAGGAGAGTTCGTTGGGTTTAGTCGGAAGAAATCGACGCCGTGTTCATCTCCTGATGTCAGCACGTCTCATGCAGTCGCTGTTGGAGTTTTAGATCAGTATCTAGCCAGTCTGAACGTGTCGGACATCAGCGCAGCTGACCCTCCATCCCCCACCACTGCGGCACTGGCAAGTCCTGACACGAGCTCGGAATTTACCAACTATCAGACGTACCAGAGAGCAGTTGACGTATCTGGCCGATGCTTTGATCCCATTGCTGCTGTGCTGCTGGATGGAGATGATCAGGTTTATTTTTGTTGATGTCTTTCTGTTTGGACTTTATCAGAGTCATGTTTGATGTGTGATTATCTTTTTGTGATACTATTTGTCACGATTTATTTTGCATATGGTAGTTTTAATATACAAAACACAGCATTGACTGAATATGTGATAATTAGGATAGTCATTTATTAATGCACTGATGATAAAATATGCAATATCCTGGCATATATATGTTAGGAAAGTTGGTCCACGTACTGTGTTTTAATCTTTCGCAGGTTATACTTTGCACTAGATGATATATACGATTTAGTTTCACGAAAGTTTTTGTGTAGCTTTTTTCAGATGTTAGTCAAAAGTATTTTATTTGCATTTTTAGCAATAAGTTTGCAACTGTGAACGTCTGTTGATGTTTTGTTGCTTATTTGTCATTTGATTTCTGAGCCTCGGAAGTTTGAAGTGTGATACAGTGTGTGGTGACTGTTGGTTGCAGCATTTTCGACCAATTTCTGCGGGCAGTGTGGAACATAGCGATGCACAGTGAGCAGCGTACAGTCCATAGATACTGATGACTCTGCGCGAAATGTACTCAGTTGTTGGAGCCATGGAAATATTGCTGGAACTGGTGCCTGTGTACTTTATTGTTCTGGTCATCTACTTGTAAAATTCATTTACATTAGATCGGTCAAGTGATAGCATGCTGTGTTTTTAGCGGTTTGTTATAGGTGGTAGATTGTTGACTTTGTCCGATTTTATAGGGAAGTTTGAGTGCTCGGTTAAGATGCAGTGTCAGTGTTGCAGTCATTTCAATATTTTTTCTAACATCAATGACGTTGATGTACTGTGATAGAATAGGTGTTGAAGGTTGGTTGCTTGTTCTCGTGGTAACGTCGTTGTGAAGTTGCTCAATGCTGCGCCAGCTTAGCACTGACATGGGTGACCCTATGCACTGTGCGGTCTTGTATGTGACCAAGCCACTCGGGTCAACTCAGCCTGGCCATCCCTACCTGGGTATGTTAGTGACTACCAACGCTAGTTGGTGCATAAACAGGCATGCTGTGTACACTAACCCTGTATCTGTCATCTTGCAGTGTTATCTGATGTCTGGTTGTGGCCTAAGGAAGTGAAGATTAGCACCACTTTATGTGCCTTGTGGCTCTGAGTCGGAATGGAATGTTTTTTATGATTGTTGTAATCATTCACAGTAGTTACTGGTACTGTTGATCAACCTGGATATTATACCACTATTATTTTATTTTCACACGTAGCTGATACTGTGTTACGGGACAGTGCTGCATTCAGTTGAAGTGTGACGTAGCAGGTGTAAAGATTGATTGTTTTGTAAACATATATCCAGTTTTTAGCTGCAGTTAACTGCATGTATGTCGTTATTAACTTATCACTTGTATGCCTATTGTCGCATGAGAGTAGTTGTGAAAATGTATGTGTATACTTCTATTGTGCTGTTATGTGCAGCAGTGTTAACCAGTTACGGTAAAATGGTACGTAGGTGGCATGGTGTTGATAGACAGTGAAGTGACTATTTGTGTGTCAGGAGTGAATGTGAATGGTGTAGGTCGATAAGCTGGTGTTTGCACATTTGATTGCTACAGTTCTCAGTTCTGGTGCAGAAATGCTGTATTGTGCCACAGAAGCTTAGATTAATTACATGTGCTCAAGCAATGCACCATAAATTTGACTGGTGGGTCAAAAGGGGGCCGTAGCATTTAATCCTTTTGCAATGTGGAAATTTTGGAGTATCCTTTAATAATTATTTCTCTATTTAATTAGTGTGTGCATGCTACTGTTGTACAATGTAGGCCTTGTAACTATATTTTGTCTCATATATTTGTGTAATTAATTTCATGTTTGTTAACTTGTAGAATAGGTAGATAATTCTGGACGTTTGGGGGGTAGAACAGAAGGGGAGGCAGGATGGGGAAAAGGCATGGATAGCATAGCATTTGACTTATTTTGAATTGAAGAAATTATTGAATATGTCACTGCTACTACTATGTCATTTATGTTAACATAAATTTTTTACACTAAACGGTGTTTATATTTTATAACTAATGTATACAAGGTCCTGGAAATAATGAAAAAATAGATTGTATTATTTAAAATACGTGATAAACCTTGCATTTAAAACCACAGCTTGTGTGTTTTTACCAACAATCGCTGATTGGTTGCCATTCACTCTTACCCATCTGTAACTGTTGACGATTTTTACAAGTATCCCCCCGGCCTTCATGTAATTTCAGTATTACGCTTACGACATGGTAAGTGTATTTTACATTCACTTGAAGTTAGTGAACCTGAGGGCTTAAAGCTAGCATCAAAATGGAATCCAAAATTACACGGGGATACTTTATTTTCATATTCAGTTGTACTGGTGGCTGCATTCTGGAAGCATTTTGCGACATGGCAAGTCCGTGGCATTTTATATTTGAAATTTTTGACAATCTTTTATTCTGTTATAATCTCCAACAGCGCAGAGATATGAGTTCGTTCTTTCAGCTTTTAAGTGTGGGAGATCTTACTTAAGACATGTTTATAATCTGAGATAAGACTGTCTTTGCTGACTTGTTGTGTTATCTGTTAGACTCTTGTGGTGCATGTCTGTAGTTTAGCATTACGATTTTTAATAGTTTTGGCCTTGTAACCCAATATTGCGCCATAAATTACATTTAGTTACCAATCTACTTTCTTCGATGTTTTATTTTTCACAAGCCTAGAGTAACATAGGCATTGCGAAGCATAGGCTTATATTATGCAAAAATTAAATAATACATTGTATATGTCGGATTGTTTGCCGATTTAAATGTGTTTTGTTCTTTCTTGAAGGTCGATATGTTCAGTTTAATTATTTAACTTGGTGGAGGCTATATGCTATTATGATAAATAATTTGTACTGGAAAACTGGTTTCCACTACAAATCATTTGGCATACTATGATATACGCTAGCACATAAACTAAAAGAACAAAACCTGTTTTAAGCAGAACTGAAATGAGAAAATTGAGATGGGAAGTACTGTTAATTGTGAAACAAAAAAATCCAGCAAGAGACTTGAGAGTAAACTGTGTCGTGATTGTATTTGAACCTTATATGCACACTCATCAACCTTGATTAGGTACTGTCAATCGACAACGTCTGCAAAATAAGTGTCTACGAAATTGGGAGTCAACGGTGTTGCTTCATTTTGGGGTGTCTCCTGTGGTCTAGGTGGTGAAAGTATAATTTGTGTTGGTGACCAGGCGTGTTTATAAATGAACCCGCCCAGCAGGATGGCGATGAACGCTACTAGTAGTAGGATCTGAATGCGAGTCTCAGAGTCACTCAGTGAACTATACGCCACTTGGTCTGGCTTAGATTCGCCATCGGCTGGTCGCTCTTTGCTAGCTGGGTTTTGTGTGGGAACCGAAGATTGCTGTAATGATTGTTGCTGAGTTTCGTTTTTCTTAATCGTTGGAACGGTCTGCGTTGCTGCGGCGCTTGTAGTCAACACAGGAATAGGTCTAGGTTGTTGGTTGAGTGGTGCAAGAACCATGCTGGTTGGTGGTAGAAATGTTGCCTGTGACGGAAAATCGAACAGTTTCTCCGCTCGGCTATTGCGTCGGTAAATCTCGTGCTTCATTTCCAGCCAGTCGTCGGATCCATATTCCACGTCATATCCAAATTCACTACTGTGGCCCCGGGACCGTCGATCACCCGACCCGTCGTCTCGACGTCTGCGGCGTCGGTAGTCGTCCTCGGTGTCCTCGTCGTAGCTTTCGTTCTCCGTGTCCCTGTCCGAGCAGTCGACGAAGAAGCCCTTGACCGCGCGGTTGGGAAGAGACACAGCTCGGCGACGCATGATGCTGGCGGGACGGTGCATATGAGCGGGTGACGCGCGTCGCTTGCGTGTTGGCGACGTCGAACGGTCAGACTCTCCGCTTGCGTCGTCGTCCGCAGCAGCAGCAGCTACACTGTCCAGCGACGAGTAGTGCAGGTCATCCAGCGTCGACCAACGACTCAGACCGCGTGTTGGCTGATGACGCCTGGGAGATCGATCGTCTTTTTCTCGCAGTTCGTCGTCGCTGATATTGTAGTCTTCGTCGTCTTTTGGTAGCTGGAGTGTGGTTCGACGCGTCGCACGACGTTGATCACGCACCGGAAACGTTGTCTCAAACAAACACCTGTCCGCGTCTAGACCCCACGTGACTCTGTCATTGCCTGTATCTCTGTCGCAAATTGTCGAGTCGATCTCTCCGCTGTCGAAGTGGATGCTGGTGATAGGCTGCGGCTGTTGGCGAGGCGAGCCACTATTAACTGAGCGTGGTGAAGTTCGTCGACGTCGGCGCGGCCTCCTCACTGGCTCTGCTTTTTCTTCCGGTCCCCACGTGACTCTGACGTCATTTGCTTCTCTCTCGTATAGCGCAGAAGCTTTGTCTCCACTATCAAAGTGCGTACTGGCGATCGGCTGACGAGGCGAGCCACTGTCGACTGATCGTGGTGAAGAGGTTGGTCTTCGACGTCGGCACAGCCGTATCGCTGGTTCTGCTCTCTGTTCGCTGTCCGTCGCTGACTGGGGGCGATTTTGTTCACGGACCTGCTGCAGATGGCGTGCTGGTTTGCCTCTTCTATCGTCAAGTACATCATCTTCAGACACGAAATGAGCGGCGGGGAGGTGAGACGATGAGGCGTCTTGGCGGTATTGTTGTTGAGTTTGATGTCGTCTGGAAACTGTCGTTACTGCGGGGTTTTCACTGGTTGTCGTCGCAAAGCGGCGTTGAGACGCGAAGCGCTGTCGCAGTGTTTCGTCGCTATGAGACGTGAAACGACGACTCTCGCTGCCGCGATCTGCACATGAACATTGAACATATTGAACATGATACAGTCAGTACGCCGCAGTTCAGTCATTCAGCAAAAACACAAATTACAGCGTTATATTGCTGCAGTCTCCTGGTGACGCTATGTGCAAACGTCCAGTAATCGATAGTCATGTACACTGAGTCAGGAAATGGAGCAATAACATTTTTAAGTTTTTCCACTGTCGCTGACTTGGGCAGGGGCGTCTATCCCCCCTCAGCACTAGGCAACCTTCCCCCAACTCGGATGCCCTCTCCTTCCCCCTCGCTTTCCTTCATTCCCTTCCCGTTTTCTCTCATTTTTGCTTCTTTTCCCTTTCTTTCTTTCTTCTTTTTGTCCTTTATCTTCCCTTTTTATTTTATCCCTTCCCTCCCCTTAAGAGTAGGACCCCTTGAATTCAACTAGGAGTCTGGGGAGCGCTGATTTTTGCTGTTTTTAGTCGAATTTTGTCCAAATTTTTGGTATTTGAATTTATAACAATAAATTTATTTACCGTTTTCAGAATACCTCCTGCCGGGTAAAGGAAGTTGGTGCAAGGAAAAAAATTATGTGTGATGTAACAATTTCTGCCGCAGCCAATTTTGTTTTTGAATAAGAACGGTTAGTTGCCATGGCAACAGGGGTCGTCATGGGACAAATTTAAATGACACCATCGGATAGCCCGGGACCGAAAATAGGGGGTAGGTGCAAACAGCGCGTAATTATCTCTTGGGGACCGAGTTATACCGCTTTGAAATCTCCATTGGCTGTAATGCAAAATTTTGCAACTTTTGAATGGTTGCTATGGCAACAGGGATCGTTAGCGGGTACACTTAAATGACACCATCGGATAGCCCGGGCCCGAAAATAGGGGGGTAGGTGCAAACAGCGCGCAAGTATCTTTTACAGGGACCGAGTTATACCGCTTTGAAGTCCCCATAGGCCGTAATGCAAATTTTTAAAAATTGGGGCATAAAGAGGGGTAAATTTTAAAAATTTTAATTGAAATTATATAAGGAATGTGTCCGGCCTCAGGACGCTTCGTCTGAGTCATTAGCGGCGTCGGTCAGTCCAACGGGCTGGTCTGTAGCCGTGCGCAAGAAAAAAAATTTTAAAAAAATAGACGCGCCTAATGGCGAATTTCGCGCATGCGCAGCCACGCCCCCTTTGAACCGATTGTAACCAACTTTTGCATGTGAGGTCGGGTGGGCGACCTGATTACTGATGCCAAGTTTTATGGAAATCGGTTAAGGTGTTTCTGAGTTATAGGACCCCCCAAACGCCATTTCCAATACTTAACGTTCATCGCCCTTACAACACTGTGATGGCAAACAAGAGCGGTGGAACGAATTTAAAAGTGGATCGATGTTTAAAAAAATTAATCTGCAAGCGAAGCGAGCAGAACAAAATTGGAGCTGTTCTTTTTTGCCACCGAAAAAAATATTCCCCCAGTTTTCTATTTTTTACTTCCCTTAGCTTTTTCCAGCAGGCATTTACCTCCAACTTTCAATGGAGTGGACGCTCCTGCTCTTGGGAAAATCCGTAATAAATTAAGCTACCGTATTGGTTAAAAATTCTACCACATGTAGGGTCTACAAGTTAACGCCGACTTGTAAAATGCAATGTCATGAATTGTCATGTGCTGTAGTTTTGCGTGTTGGTAAATTTTGAGCACCAAATGTAGTTTTTATTTCATTTTTGCGCGGGTACGTAAATGATATGAAACACCGTGTAGATTGCATTAACAACGTAGCTAGTTTTCTGACATTTACGTTGCATAGCGAGGCGTTTCATGTGTGAGCCTGCTGCACTGTTAAATACGGTACTACAACTATACGACTAGTAAGACCGTTATTGTACCGATATGCTGGTGATTCATCGTGCCGATGTCGTAGCTGCGTGAGTCGGAGGTGTTTCTGCCGGTAGAGTCGTCGTCGTACTGTTCGAGTGCGGCTGCTACTTGACCGATGACAGACAGCTCGGACTCTGCTTGACGAATCATCCAGTCTCGGCAGCTCGGCTCATCGGCAGGTGCCCCCTGACGTTCCAGTCGCTCCGCCCGCCGTCTCACAGCGTCAACGCGACGCATCAACTCCGGGTCGATGATGTCATCAAACTGTTTCTGAGCGTCGATCAGCGTCGCCGTCATGCACCGCAGTTCCGTCAGTCGGCGAGCGATCGTCGCGTCGTAGGTGAAGCTCTGACAACGTGCTAACAGAGTCGTATATCCGTCGACGATCTCCATCCAGCGTGCGTGCATCTTGCGCGTTGCTAGTTCCACGTTCTGGTCGACCGTCAGGTCCTCCACCAACCGAAAGTCGTCCTCGCCATCGTTGTCTGAGTGGTACTGAACGGGCGACGGGTCGCGACCACGTGGCTCTGAGCTCCACGCAGCGACTGGAGACAGATGTCGACTAGTGGCAGTAAAGCGACGTGTCGGCGATCTAGCGCGGTGTGACAAAGTTGTGTTTTCCACTGCAGCGACGTTCGGCGTTTTGCGTCGATTCAGTAGCGTCGTCGTTTCCTGTATCCGGTCGTCCCCTAATGACCTGCGTCCTGCTGGAGATCGATAATAACGATTTTCTGCAGGTTTTGCGTCACTGTGCGGTGTCTGGAACTTTTTGGAGTCGTCAGACAGATTCCACGTGTCCGGCTCAGTGCTCCTGGGATCGAAGACGGAGACTTTTCGGCGTGACGGTTCAACCCATCTATCGCAGATTTCGTCGTTATGTTCTGCCTGCATTGTATCGCTGTCTTCTGTCCAGGTCAGATCTCTTTTAGGCAAGCGTGGTGGTACGGTGACACTGTCGTGCATCCCGTCGCCATATTCAGGCAGTGCCTTCGCGCTGTCTTGTGTCCAAGTGTGGTCTGTCTGCAGCGTTCGCAGTTGCCCAGTAATACCGTCGTAGAACTCGTCATTGTATGCTTCTAACACTGCAGCGTTATCTGCGGGCGTCCGGATCGCGTGTGTGTCTGGCGTTGTAGAGCGACTACGTGACCTAGAGAGGCTGGCGTTTCGACGAGATTTTCTTTGTCGCGGTGAAAACGACTTGGCCGGAATGTTGTCGACGTCTATAGCGACGTGGATGTTGTCAGCAGCTGCTGCAGAAATTGGCCAGTCTTCAAGCGCGACAGAAGATGCACCATTGTTATTCGCAGTCGGTCCGGTATCGTCAGCTGGTAACACTAGCTGACTGTTGGCAACATCGAGCCGTTGTCGCAGATCGCAAACCATATCAGTGAGCATCACAGATTCCCTATTGTCAGTCCTCCGTGCTGCTGACGTTCCACTGGCGTTAAGTTGCTTCGATCTCAGGCTACTCTGTGTCTTTGGTCTTGCTCCAAATTCATCAGTCCGTGGCAGCAGGTCACGCGGAGATTCGGTCGCGGAATCGTTGTCCACAACATCGAACGACTTCGATCGTCGTCTGGTTCTAACGCCATCCGCCGAAGTTGCAGATGCACGTAGTTGCTCATCTTGTCTGGACCCAGAACCGGTCGCCGTCGGTAGGCACCTCGGCGACGACGTTTCTGCGTCCGACAAATTTCTTGTTCTGGTCGGAATTGCCCATGACATGTTGGCGTCTTGGAGTCTCCGGCGTGATGTCAGTCCATATCGTTTGCTCATCGCCGTGATTGACGATGATTTCGTAACGTTTGGCGACTGCAGCCTGCTGCTGGATGTGCTTTTGTCGACCAGTGGAATGTCAGGAAGCAATGACGTCGTCGCAGTGGCAGTGCCAGCGGGGTAATCTGGTTGACTCGTTTCCATCAGCTTAGATACCGTCGCCGGCATTGTTCTCGTCGGCTGTCGCTTAGTTTTTGACAAGCGCGTCTTAGGTGACACCAAAGGTCTGGGACTTTTTGTCCTGCCGAATGCATCGCGTTGCTGCACTGTACTTGTTGCACGGTGTAGCGGCAACGACTGGAATGTCTCCAGATTGGCGTTTGTTTCTTGCTGCCTCGTTTCTGCCTGCAATTCCGCTGTGTCTGCTTTCTGTCGTGTGTCGACTCGCAGACTGGCTTGCTGCGCGGTCGCTGATGGCGACCTAGGCGACGATTTCCTCGAGCGAAGAGGTGATCCAGCAAATGCTTGGACGATGAGATCGGCAGGAGACGGTTCTGGTGGTTTGTTGCGCGGCAATGGTTCTACGCGCCTTGGCGGCGACGCATGGTCTTTCAGTGACTCGTTCTTCTGAGTGCTGAACGGCGACGACTGCGACTTTGTCGGCATGGCATTGTCGGGTGTTATCTTGCGCCGAGTCTTCTTTGTTGCACTGCGCGGTGTCGGCATCGGAGACACGGACAAAGACGACTGTCTCGACCTTCGAGGCGACGACGCGGCACTGTTGCTAGCGGTCGGCGAACTCGACGTTCCAGGCAGTTTCAGTCTCGGTATCCGTGAGGGAACGGCGTCCCTGTGTGCTGCAGCCTCGAACTCTTTGACAGTGAAAAAAGACCGCTGCAAGTTGTACGCAGGTAGCTTGTCATGTGTTCCAGTTCTAGGTGTAGAGCTGGCCGTTCCGCCGTCGGTACTATGCGTCTTAGACGTTATTCTGGGAGACTGTCCGGCGCGGGCGAGTGAGACTGGAATCTTTGATGCTCTGAGTGACAGTAATGATCTAGTTTCTGCTAGTTTATTTGAAGCAGGACTTGGTTGTTTCTGGTCGATGCCACTGCTCTGCTGTGGTCGGTTGCGCGAGCTAGACCCCAGTGAGGTGCTTGGCCGTGGACTACGACGCTGTGCCTGCGTGTTGGTTTTCCGCAGCATTTGTTCATCGACGACGTCGCGTTCTGACACTCGAAGTATATTATGATCTTGAGCAAAAAAGCCACGCCAACGCCTTATTGCAGGCACGATGTTAACTGTTGTTACGAGTTAGCAGACTTTGCACACACTGACAGACAAGTCTATCAAACGTTTCTTACGGCAAGCGTCGTCCCCGTCAGCAGCGAAGTCTCTATGACGTCACTACGCTAATTGGTAGTTCACTGCCAGATATTGCACACAATGATTGCGCATCGCTGTTAACTCGTCTAATACACCTCAGCATATGCGATAGTTCGCTGGAATGCTGCAAACTGTAACAATCCTTAACTTAGTTTTAACCAACACTCTTAGACTCGTATTACGTACTTCGTGTAGGCCTATTACAAGACAGTCGTAGGTAATGGGGTTATAGGTTGAGTCTACGATAGACCTATTGCCATCGATCTTATTCGTTGGACTGATTCATTTTTATGATGTCATACAAAATGCATGTTTAAAAAATTTCAAGATATTGTTGATTTATCAAGTATAGTTACTTGATTATGATACCTTAAGCCAAATAATCCAAAGTGTTATTAACTAATACTATAGCGAAATTGGTTTCTAAGACCACAGCTGATATATCTACCAACCAGGTCAAAAAAGTGACATCCCTCTTAACTACGTCAACGTAATGTCACACAAACTGCAAAACCTATTTATATTGTGTTAAACAACTTAACGTGTGCTATTAATTATTTACAGTTTAAATGTGCTCATTTATTTAAAACATTTTCATAATTCTTTTGGAACGCCAGTATTTCTTTACGCGCAGACTGTGAATCAAGCAGCGTTTCTCGGTAGTCAATCTAATCGTCTTCGGCCACGTAACCATGGCTCGCCGAGGATACTCCGGCTCATCAAGGCTCTGAAGTGCCACATCGACATGACCCTCGGTCGTCGTCACCAACAGATGGATCGACGAACTTCAGGGGGACGAAAACATTTCGTCTATTGGCATGCGGAGACCAGAGTACCCTGATTGAGACGAGGCTTGTCACCTTGTCGAGGGTGACGTTACGTGCGGTTCTTGTCGACTACCCGTCAACGACAATACTCGCAGTCCCGCAGACCACAGTGCGTCGTCCGCAGCGGCAAACGAGTCGGCAACTGTCGGCGTCGCTCTTATTTTTTGTCTGTCAAATGCGATGCATAGCATCCCATCCCCCTCACCTTCCCCTTTTCCTTCCTTTTCCCCTTCCACTTTTCTTTTTTTCTTTCTTTTTTCCTTCCTTTTTCTCTTTCCCTTCTTTCTTCTTTTTTTATGTCCACGTCCGTGCGTCCAACATTTGGGGCGCCATATCTCCATAACGGTGCCAGAGAGACGCATGGTCACCATGGACCACCCATATGAAGTCCACCCTCGGGAGTCGAATGGTCACGTGACCGATGACGTCACGTGACCCCAAAAGGTCAAGTTCGTGATCCAATTATCTTTAAGGCACCATATCTTCACAACGGTGCAAGATTGATGCATGGTGACGATAGACCATTTATAGTAAAGCCCTGGTGACGAATCGAATGGTCTCGTGACTGACAATACTTATTGTTTACAATGTTTAGTTAAAATAATAGAGAAGGATGAGGGTATCATAGCTGGTGTACAATTTGAAATTAATCTGTTTGATTTTTTTTCTACCAGTCTAAACAGCTCACTGATTATATTCATACGGACATATACTGTAAACTATCGAAATGCATTGGACAGACTCCGTATTCGTATAAACATTATCTTGTTTCTCAAAAAGATTTCAATGCGCTTGCCATCAGAGACGTTCGTGAGATCAGGTGAATAATAGAGAATTTTGGCGAGTACGGTACAACACGTTATTTTAGAGTAAACGTCATGTTGGGTGGAGTGGGGTGGCATCGCGTGCGTACGTCATAGGCCTAGTTGAGCATGACAGCGTGCCGCTTTGCCGACGGCTGTTTTGGTCTGCTATTCATGACGACTCCAAAACGGACATAGCACATGAGATTGTTAATATTTGTCTGTCGTTGACTGCTCGTGAGCATCAGAGTATAGGGCCTACACACGTAAACATGCGGTAGCCTGTATAGGCCTACGCTTGTCATTGCTTCAGGTATGCATTCATGCGTATGCATTTTTATGCACATTGTTAGTGGCTATAACCGCTTCGCCGCACGGCTCTGTGCTATTCAAGGTAGGCCTGCATTTCGTTGTTTTTTTAGCTGAGCTTTCTCGCGTCAGTGGCATCAAGTAAATTTACAGGTTCTGCGTATAATGGTAGTTCACATTCTAAATTTTCTGTCACGATAGATTGGACGTTTTATGGTTGCACGTGCGGAAAAAGTAGGCTATCTACAGAAAGTCGATTTTTCTGACGTGCAGAGAACCAGAGATCACTAGCTTAGCATACAGCGCCGAAGAGTGTGATCTGCGAAGATGGGCAAGGCGCAGAGCAAGCAGAATCTGACGCCGGAAGACTTTGACGAACTGGTCAAAAGCACCGACTTCACGAACGCCGAGGTCGACGAGTGGTACCAAAAGTTCCAGACGTACTTCCCGCGAGGTCACGTGAGTCCGCGCGAGTTCAAGGCAGTCTACCACAAGCTGTACCCTGAGGGTGACGCCGATCGCTTCTGCGGCCACATCTTCCGCGTCTACGACGTGGACGGCAACGGCGTTATCTCGTTCCCCGAGTTCCTGACGACGCTGCACGTGACGGCACGAGGCTCCCCTGAAGACAAGCTGCAAGCAACATTCCGTCTGTATGATATCGACCGCAACGGCTTCGTCACCGTTACCGAGATTACTCAGATACTCACGGTATGTGATGATGAGAAAAAGTTTAGGTATAGTGCATAGGCCTATATGACATCAGTAATGGGGTGTTTACACGATGAAGCAAACACGAAGCAAACTTACAGCGCACGCCGTGCACGTGTATTTTCAATACATTTGCTTCATGTTTGCTTCATCGTGTAAACACCCTATACGTCAAGGAAAGTCGGTATTTACCACCTCCCCCAATCCTTTCGTCACTTGTAATTGCACAACAGTGTTTGGCGACTGTTTTACGTTTGATCCTCATCTATTGCAAATTTGTGATTTGTCGCTGTAACCGTCAACCTTATGGACTAGTTGATACTTCGTGCATTGTACGTTTATGTACGTACGGTATAAACATATTAAGCTATTAGTTGTATCACGATGTGTGGGTCTCATGTGTAGACAATCTATCGGTCACGTTCTTACTCAGGCTACAAAGCGAAAGCGAAGACGGACGCAGCGTTGATCATGTGTCAAGCGGACGCCAATGACGACAAGAAGCTCAGTATGGACGAGTTCGTCAAAGCAGCCATGACCTGCTCGCTTTTCATGGACATCCTCAAAGGAACCAAGTGATGCACCACGTTCAACTCACGGCTTTTGTACATGCACCCAAGGTTATTGAAGGTTGAAAAGTTATTCGAAAACATTCGAAAGTTTAATTTGCGGCAAGGTTTATGCGCATGCTCGCTAGGTTCTCGCGCGAGGAAGCGTCAATATACAATAGTGTGGTTGAATCGACTAATGTTTAATGCCATCAGTTGCCTTGTCTTCCAAGTTTTTTAGAATTAGTCCAAAGTTGTCGTATAAGCTTTTGACAGAATTATTCAGCATGGCCTCCAGTTTATGTCGCTGTCGCGCATGCTATGAGCATTAGGTCAGATTTCTTGTTCAGTTTGATTGTAGTTAGCGTTAGATGGTATTTGTAGTGACTTTTGTGCTACTAATGGACTGTATAAGCCTATTATACTGATCATTGATGGCAATTTGTCCGTAGCATTAACGGCTATACCTGTACACTGCATCTCGTAATGTGTTGCATTTTCACATTATTAACATGAGTCTTGTCTTAGATATAATGTGTTTTGTTTTTGTAAAGGAACTATAGCATTATTTGCGCTTACTGACAATACACCGAGTTACATAAAAAAGCTCATTTATTTTTATTGCCATTTGTCACACTTTTGTACTCGATCATTGAATAATTATCGTGCGGCCGTTCATGTTCCGCGCGTATTATTCTTAGCGAATAGCGACATGTCTATCGCCAGAGATTTGCATCGATCGTCCCTTTACCGCCCCCAGAAACTCTTATTTGCATTATTTGAAAAAGTGGTTTAGGCCCTTTAACGTTCTAACCCACAGAGTAAAATATTGCACGGTTTTAGCGGTGATGCGAACAAGACTTTTTCAACAGCCAGGCAAAGACTTCATGCAGCATCAAATCTTGTAGGCATACAACTTATTTTAATGTCACTCGCTCATTTTTGGCAGATAATAATTATAATTTGATGTGAGGCAGTATATGCAGCGCATGCTATTCGATGCAAATCCACGGTAACCACAATAACGTAATTATTATTTAATTCCATAACTAATTAACTGCTGTCGAAATCTTTAATAGGAATTGTTAGCAAAAAGTCTTGAAATTATCAAGACTACTTTGTCAAGAGCAAGACTAAGACTAAGACGTTTTTATCTCAAAACCAAGACGATAACTTCATTTCTGTTTTCAAGGCGCCTAACTTTCGTCTTGAGGACTACATCTCTGGAGTTTAGTACAGTTTCTTATTAAAATACCGCAAAATAAATAAATTAAATTAATGCATAATACGGATACATTTAGTGCCGGTACTTTGCTGGTAGAATTTTCACCAAGACCTGTGAGGATTGTTTGCTCCGCCGAGACCACGTGCCGCAGATCTTTAAGACAGTGTTAATGTGGAAAGCAATTTACGTCTGGACGGAACCAAGCTTGGGAATCTAAACTTCATTAGCCGATGATTTACGTTACCACAGACAAAATTGTGCGCGATTCCAGCGACCGCTGCACTGATTGACCTCCATGGAACGCCCCGCCACCTGGCCCCACAGCTGCTGCACTGCCACTCCGAGATCAAGTTTAGACCAACACGTCTTTCAGTTGTCGTTTCATACATGTACAGTGTATCTAGCTGAGACTTTTGCGCCTGTAGGCCTCCTATAGTGGTTACATCTGCGATAGCAGCTAGCAGCATTATTAAATATCTAAATAATAAACTCTTAAAATATAATAACAGTTATAAGTGACCGAAGTAATTCGGTAAAACTTGAAATCGCTGATCGATGCTGCCCTCTGGTTCATCATGAGTAGGCAAAGTGCAAGTTTTTTTGTTCTGGAGGTTTAACTGCCAAATTTCCTTTTTTCTGTGAATCAGGGACCCCACTTAACACAGTGTGTCATTGTACCTGCCAAATGGCATTTGAATCCGACGAACGGTTTAAACAGGGTGACAGACAACAGCCAGAGTGACAGACAGACCACGCTACAGAGAATAGGCGAAATCACACATTACGATGCAGTTTTTGGCACTTTCTTAGAGTTTCCTCCGCTGTCCATTAACAGTCACATTTTGTGTTCATCGCTGGCCTACCGTAATATAATGTTCGGATTTAAGTGGTTTAGCAACCACACTGTGTCTCAAAAAACATCCCAGACATTTTCGACTGTAACTTGAAAATCATTTATCAGATTTTGATAATTTTTGGTACGAATTTTCGGTAGCTGACACAACTTGTCATCAAATGACCGTTCAGTTTTCCACATCACCTAACGTTTGTTTCTGCACTACTTGGGGAAAACACAACCAGTGAAATATCACTTTTATCCAATGCGATATGATTGCTTAGTTAATGTTACATGTAAAAACACATTTTGTTCACATTTTTGACACTTTGGCTGACATTTTATCCAGTTGTCCATTTTTTAACTGCCTGTAGTAAAATTGCTTGAAGTGCTGGCCCACTATGCGAACACAGGCAAGGAGACACGTTCTCCATTCATTGACAGCAGTATCGATAAAGTTCTGCTCCAGACCAATCCAGGCTGTACCAGTCACTTCTTGACTTCACAAACTTTCCTAAACTTCATCTGTAGACACAACTGCTGCATGAAGTCAAACCTTGTAATAGATCGGCTGTTGGGGCCTCCTAGAGATTAGGATAGATGAAATCTATCGCCGTTTTTTCATTTATTTTAACAAGTATTATGCTTGGTCTGATTTCCCCAGGTAGTGCAAAAGCAGACGCTAGGTGAGGTGGAAACTAAAACAAATTATTTTTGTCAAAAATTATTAAAATCTGCTAATCTTTATTCAAGTTACGATCGATAATGTTAGGGATGATTTTTCAGATTTTCTGTTTATTTCAACACATATTTCACTTGATTTGATTTCCCTAGGTAGTGCAGAAGCATACATTGGGTCGGTCATTTGATGGCCAGTTGTGTTAGGAATATTTGCACCAAAAATTATCAAAATCTGATAATTGTTTCTAAAGTTACAGTCAAAAATGTCGGGGATGTTTTTTGAGACACAGTGTAGTAAGGTTTTGTTTTTACGTTAAAGGGTTTGTTTGCAGTTTTGTTGCGATAGTCTTTAAGTCAGAAAGTTTTAAGTTCAATTGCACTGATTAGGCACCGCACAACCAGTCAACAACCACAGACAGCAAATCGTATTGATTAGGCCCGGTGGCGTAGCTAGGATCAAGTTGTAGTAGGTTGTAGAAGGCGGGTAGGGTATGGGGAGAGGTGTTCGACCCTCCCTACGGGAAAAGGGTCTGAGAAGAGGCCTCCTCCCCAGAAAATTTTTGGATTTTTTTTGGTGTGAAAATGACGTGTTTTAGTGCATTTTGGCACTATTTTGAGTAACTGAGTAGGTTCCTAGGGGGCGGGGAGCACTATGGCTACGCCAGTGATTAGGCCTACAAATAAATTGCACAGTAACGCTGTAACAGCAACGAGTTTTTAGATATAGCCTAATCCGCCAGTGTTTTTTAACCTATCTGCTGCAGCGGAGCCTTACAACAGCATTAAGACCATTCGCCGAACCCAATGCAATGATTCGTGAGTCCAGTGGCGTCAACTAAAGTGGAAGTTTCAGGGTTTATGGGGACCGATGTCCCCATCAGCGGAGTCTAAACAGAGAAGCAGTGAGGATTTGGGAGGAAAACCATCTGAAGCTGACGGTTAAACAGCAGGCATTTTTATTTCACACGCAATTAGCAAATTATTATTGTAAACACGTTGCGAGGCGGTATGCTAGAGACGATGATGATGATGATGCCCACGGCCGTTTAGCCCCCCGCCATTAACCCGATAAATTTATCACCGAATCTTTTACGTTTTACATAGAAGCCTTCGGGCAGCTGAGAAGATTAGGACCCTGCAGTTGCGCTGAAGTGTTCGGTGTTCAATGCAAATGTTCTAACATTATTAACAACAAGAAAAATATTCAACACTGTATGCACAAGCGTATAGATGGCTAAAAACGCTAATTTGAAACTAAGTATTCGGTGTGTAGTACTTTATGGCTTGGTCCGGCGTAATTTCTTATGCTAGTTTTTAAAATCTTTTTACTGATCAGCCGCGAAACCCTTGGGTTCCTCGGAACACCGGTTGAAAATCACTAATAGTCTATATGCCAAATCTTGGGGGACTGCCTGTGATAACATTAAGCCTATAACATGTCGGATCGTCGGAACTACATCATGCTAAATCAATCAATGGTGTACAAGACGTATCTTGAGAGACAAATATGAATTGCTTGAAGCCTTGGACTGTCAGTAACAATAGGAACTGCACGAGACAGGCGCAGGTGCACAATGTCATTGCAATAATGGGCGAAGCAGATGTATAGCACGATAGTCTGAGAGTGTGTGACTATGATTTCTGTTCACACGTTCTGGTTGACACGGTTACAGTTGGCAGTCATTGAGCCGTGCAGTTTCCGCTGGTGTGCCGTCGGTTGCTGTTAATTCATCCGTCGCGCTCGGCAGTCTGCACGCCAGTCGAGTGGCCAGTGCATAATGCTGCAGTGAATGAATGGACGGCTTTGTGTCCCGGACTGCTGGGCCGGGCGCTCTGGGTGGGCCATGGCAGTGCGCTGGAATGAGACGGCCGAGAGCCTGGGATGAATGGACCGACGGCCGGCGATGTGTGAAGTGCTGTCAGTCAGTGCTCGTGCTGGATGGCTGCTGTGCTGAACATCTGCGTTGTGCTGATGGAAGTTTGAATTCTATTTCGTCCGTCCGTCAACTCAACCGAATTGCTCAGTCACTGTGAAGAACTGTTATGATGTCGCCGTCTTGAGTTCAACTCACTATTGTGTTCTGCAGTGCTCTACATCGGACTGCATCAGGCACGTGTGGTTAATGAGACTCGAGCGTACCGTCAGTTGTAGAAGAAAAAAAGAAAATTCCGCATAAGTAAGGTGCGTATGTCGAGTTTTACTGTTCGCATTAGCGCAATAGTGTTAGAACTTGCGGTTGACATGTTTTATAACCGTTATGCCTACGTTTCGCGAAGTGCATTTCGCCGTTTCGTGTAGAAAAAAAAATCAATTTTATAGTGTCATTTTATTGCTGTGGACCCAAAACTGTCAAGTTTCAACAGTGTCTTTCACAACTACAGTAACAAGCAGTGCAGTTTTGTAGCAGTTGTAGCTATTAGCATTGGTTAGTGCTAGCATGAGATTGGCGATCTCATTGTAGAAATTATTCTACAGTATAAAATTGCCATTCTCGTTCTAGAAAATAATGCTCGGATGATATCGTCATGGAAATTGAGTTTTGTAGGACCAATATCTCGTGCTAGCTGGGAATTCTGGAATAAGATGGGAATTTTTTTAGACTAGGCCTATCATCATCCTAAGGCCGTAATCGATTTAGCAAAAACCGAAACCAGTTTCGGTTTTGGGTTTTGCTCTGTAAATCGATTGCACCAAACCGTTTCCGTAGGACGGTAGGATTAAACAAACAACATGGCGAGCGTCATGGTTCCCATGATGATCGAATTTTTATTTTATTTATTTTTTATTTTCATTTTACTGTTGAAGCTTTATTGTACGTGATAACAATTCGACTACAAGTAAACAAAACAGCAACAAGCAAATGGTCTCCGGTTTTGCCAGTGAAACCTGCTCCAGAGTCGGTTTCAAAAATTAACCCCAGTTTCGCGAAACCGGCTTAATCGATTGCAGAAAACTCTACCCTGAAAGGAAACCGGTTTCGGTTTTTGCTAAATTGATTACGGCCTAAGATCGGCGATCTCATTGTAGAAATGATTTTACAATGAGATCACTATCTCGTTCTAGAAAATGGCGCTGATGAGGTCGCTGTCGAAATGCAGGATATTTATAGCTAGCTCCAGAATCCAGTCTAACATTCCCTGTGTGGATCTCATGCCAGCTAAAGCTAGTTCTAAAATAGATCCGTGATCTCAATAGGTCAATAGACTGTCATCATGCTTCGGTCACTAATTTTTTCTGTAGTCTTTACTAATAAATGAAATAGTAGGTTGCGTAATGTCTGCCTTGCGACGTTAGGCCTATAGGCTAGTTAGGGCTTTAAACATTCAGCAGTAATGACCTTTATCGGCAAACTATTGACAATCATCGCCCACTGTGCCCTAGCGCCCTAGCGCTATTACGCTGAAAAGGTGAGGACAACTAACGGAACAGCCGATCTCAAGCTAGCAATGTTACTACGTTGAGATCGCCGATCTCATCAAAGAATGTACGATTAGCATTAATTCACAGTGGCTTCTATCTCTATACCTGGTGGGCGCAGGGATAAAGAGAGGGAGTTTTGTTAAGAGTGTAAATCAAAACTTCTCCCCTTTTTTCACTAAGCAATCAACACCCTTAACGAACCCCCCCTCATTTTTCACTGAGCATTCAACAGTCAACACCCTTAATAAAGCTCTTCCTATTTTTTCACTGGGCAATTAACACCCTTAACAAGAAGCCCGAAAAGGAGGGGGTTTGAGCCCAAAAGTGGCGGGAACTTGAGCCTAAAAGTGGGGGGGGAACTTGCCTTACTTGCGCCCGACTTTGTCTTCAGATTTGGGGGAATAGAAGCCACTGTTAATTCGTGTGTAGTTAGTTAAGCTACGGTTTGGGGCTTTAATTATTTTATAGCGTTTTTGCGTCGGCCCGAAAGTGCAAAAGGCGATCGCACTCGCAATAGCAAACATAGCACTCATGCATTCAAAAAAGAATTAATCAGAAGACTGGGCAACGACAGTAACGGGGGCCCGGTTTTAACAACCGCGTATAGTGGATACTTTGTAGCATTAAGAATAAGAAAGATGCAGAACCGCTGTCTTCAGCATATGAAGCAATTTCTGGCATCCGACTGTATACTTTTACAGCGTGCTGTAAGTCGATGGTTTACGGAACATGACTGAGTGACTGACCACTGACCAGCAGTAGACCTAGGATAAGCTAGACTGACCACTGGATGGATCGCCATTCGCCATAGCTCGGTCGTCGTGTGCAAGGTAAATCATCATGTGTGGTGTGTATGCACGGCCGTGAAGTGAACTGTGATCAGCGCTAATGGTGCCGCACTACCGTGATTAATCGCTGTCCGGAATAGCTGCAGTTGCTGAGGCAGGCTTATACACACGCCTCGATAGACATCGTCGTTACGCTAACCACCACCCACACCCATCAGTCAGTCACTGAGTGCATGCAGCGAAACCTCTGCCGACCTGTCCTGCTGCAGCTGGGTTACTAAGCAACGGCAAGTTCTGCACGAGGAGTTTCTCTGGGAAACGTTCTCAGTCATGATGATCCGGTAACAGAGCCGCACTTTGCAGGGAATATAAAAGGCGAAGTCTTTCGGAATTTCAGATAATTTGACGAGACATACATGACATGAAATTTCGAACGTGGATCGAAGAAAACGCCGTTAAATCGGGTAAGAAGTCTCTGATAGTGAATCTGATAACACATCTGTGTCAAACTGTTCAGCAGCAGTGCATTCTTCTGTAGACAAGCCTTTCAATTGAAAGGCTTGTCTACAGATAGGCCGATTGTGGTCAAACTTACTGTTTCGAAAGCTAATGGTCAAAAGTTGGAATCATCCATATGGGTCTTGCATGCACTGCGTCGCGTGGTAAAACTGCCCATGCATTTTTGCACTCGATGTTCGAAAAATAAATACACCATGCAGTTGTCGCTGATATAATTACTAACTTGCAATCTGAGGTAGGTGTAATGGGTATGCCACATGTAGATTTTGCTTTTTATGCCTGCGATGCTATTCTTGATAGACTGATAGCCCTGAGCATGCTCTGCACTGCCACTGCACGCTATGGCTTGGAGGTCAGCAGGCGAATACTCTACATTGCACGGGGTCCGTGACGTCTATAGGGCTGTTTTGAAATGGAAGGAGGAAATGCGCTGCGGAATGTTTCCAATTTGATGAAGGCGCGTTGACGGCGGCTAGGGACACGGTTGACACGATGTCATGACCCTATAATTTTCCACGTACCATAAACACGCATGCAACTGCACTGACATGTGGACTCGTGTTCCATAGCTTTTGACACTGGTTCACCACCGTGCTATATGATACAGTGAATGCATGGGGAAGCTTTCAACAGTACTGAGTCTAAGCCCTCTGGCGTATGCAAAGCACAACTGAGAGGGGCGTTGAAAACGCGAGACTGGAAAACGCGGGACCGGAAAATGGGGGAACCTCAAAGTTATGGAAAACCGTCGCTGTAGAAAATGTGCAACATAGTTAGGCCTATTGAAAAGTTCTGACGAGTCGTCTCATATCAAAGCACATCAGAGCGGTAGGACTTTCTAGGTAGCAACATGAGCTGATTCTATTCACGCTTGCCAACGGCTACGTATTATGCCGTCCGCAGTTGAGCTGGCGATCATACATTTTTAAGAATCTACAAGTAGTTATTTTACCGCTATTGGCTCGTGTAGCTTGGAAACGGTTGCAGATAGGCAGAGATATGCTGCTTATCATAACAAGCAATATAGTGACAAGCTTTTTATTGGTGTAAACATCGATGACCTTGAATGACCTTGAATTTCAAAAATAGGGGTTTTAGTGTTTTTTTTCCAATTTGTGGCTGCGGCGTAGATTTCAAGAGTGAATTGCGTCAAAATGGATAGAGTTAAATCAAGACAACCTGCGAATAATAACTGCTAAGGCTGTCGCGCGTCTCATGAGCTTTGCTCAAATTACTTGTTTGTCATTGTTCAAT
>Ga0209367_1000464_pt1 | contig 40095 bp, 20 predicted proteins | sample WorMetLIZISLAND2_FD_187412 | JGI IMG/M metagenome (GOLD analysis project Ga0209367, IMG submission 187412) | Marine gutless worms symbiont microbial communities from Max Planck institute for Marine Microbiology, Germany - Olavius geniculatus... ...
CAGCCTTTCCCCCTTTTCCTTTCCCTTCCCCTTCTTTTCCTTTCCTTTTCCTCTTTTTTCTTTTCCTTCCTTATCTCTTTTTCCTTTCCCTTCTCCTTCCCATTACCTTTCCCTTTCCCTTTCCCTCCCCCCTCACCTTCTTCTTTCGCACTGTCTTTTTCCTTTCTATTTTCTTTTCCCTTTCCCTTCCCTTTTTATTTTTTTTCTTTTTTTTCTTTCTTTTTTCTTTCCGTGTTAACGTCCGTGCGTCTAACATTTGAGGCGCCATATCTCTGTAACGGTGCCAGATGGACGCATGGTCACCATGGACCACCCATAGGAAGTCGACCCCCGGGAGTCAAATGGTCACGTGACTGATGACGTCACGTGACCCCAATAGGTCAAACTCGTGACCCCATTATCTTTGAGGCGCCATATCTTCACAACGGTGCAAGATAGACGCATGGTGACGCTCGATGGACCATTTATACTAAAGCCCTGGTGACGAATCGAATGGTCTCGTGACTGACAATGTTTTTTGTTTAGTTAAAATAATAGAGAAGGATGTTTTCATTGCTGCTGTACAGTTTGAAATTAAACTGTTTGCTTTTTTTCTACCAGTCCAAACAGCTCACTGATTATGTTCATACGGACATATACTGTAAACTATCGAAATGCATTGAAGAGACTCCGTGTTCGTATGAACATTATCTTGTTTTGTGAAAGTTATTGACTTTGTTGTTTTCATGTCGTGTTGTTTTACATTTTGCAATTGAGGTTTGTCAGCTGTTTTATTTTTAAAAGTAGCAGAATGGAGGGGATTGGTTTAGGGCCCCCAAAGCCTTAATCCGTCCTTGCTGCCGTTGTCGTTCATCCAGGAAAGACGATGTGACATGTATAATATTGTTATCACAAAAGTCGCTTGTCCTGCAGTAACATAACACTGTGGCTGTTGCAAAAACATGGGGATTGCTGGCCAGACTATTTTGATCGCTGGGAATAAACTGAACTGTCTCCGATTTAGCGCTCTAACTGCCTAACGGGTATACGCATAACAAGAAATGAAACAACGGTACGTTAAAACGTTTATATTATCGCAGAATTTCGTGCCCATCAAAATCTGTTGGGATACAGCGACAACAGTGAAACCGAACTCCGAGGTGTTTCAATTGCCTTAGGCCTAGAACATTTTGCTTTTATGCATTAATGCAACATCGTCTCTCGAATGGCTTTTGAAATCGGTTTAGCTGTTCGTCTAGAGCAATGCACTTAGGAAAATCAACATTTGTCTTCTTTCCCTTTTCTTTAGCTGTAGTTCCTTCTAGGTTTATCCGCTTATCGCTCATCTTGAAATGCGTGGACCAAAATGATTGATAGGGGCACGTCGATCGGCGACTGGCTGTAGACCTAAACGACTATGTAATGATTGATCAGGACCCAGGCCTACCGATCGAGTGGGCCAAATCAAACCTCAGACTTGTATCCATGAATTTTATAAGACAATAAGGCGAGTGTAATGCATTATGTCCCTCTGAGCGTTTTTCTTCCAATTCAGCCAGCCGCGCTAACTTGGCTGCATGAGTTTGAGTACAGGCCCCCAGCAGAAATAATTTGACCGATCATGATCATGTACTACGGACGAATTATATATCTTTAAATCGATATGAGATAAAGATATCGCATTAGGCCCCTATCGCTTCAAATAATCACGGCCAGAATTTTGCGAGCAGCTGGTCGGAATAGGTCATAGATGTTTATTGTTATCAGAATTATGTAATAACTTTTTCACGTGAATAATAAATAATATCGCACGTCTTCGTTCGTTTCCAATGAATCATAGTCGTTTTACATTGTTTTGTAACGTTACTTGAAATGCATTAGGCCTACATGAGTACCCAAGCTAGCCTACAGTATACTGTCTTTGGAAAGCTTCGATAATGGGCGTGATGCGGGGTAGACCGGCCCATCAAGATGGGCCCACTAACATTATTATCACGTAGTTTGGCCACTGGGCCGAATATTGTTCAGCTAAGGGATCTGGGACTAGAGAGCGCTATAAGCTCTCTGGGCACATTTTAGGTGAAATCGGCGACAAACGATTTGAGGTACGACACATATACTGTATGTATTACATTCAGAAAATGCGATCGAATTATCGCCTTAAAATCTACTGGTCGGCACATTAAGTCGTGGATAGGTGTCTGACGGTTTGCGTAAGCCGAATTCTCATATACTGACGTTCACCGAAATAAGCAAATACTAATTACTTTGTTTAATGTGAAAAAGTTATAAAAACAGTTATAAACAAAAAAAACCCTGAGAATACACCTTTTATTTATGTCCGGTGAGAAAGATTGGGGCGGTGGTGTGTCTGCGTGCTGCACTCAGTGCACTGTGAGTTCAGTGGTTTGCTATAGCGCGGCAACCGATTGCCCATTACGGCACGCGCCATTAGCTCACGCCAATCAGCTACCACTTCCGAGATCGTAAAGTGCTTCGGTAGTTCTGGTCGCGAGTTGCGTATAAGCATTGCTATGTCGTGCTGCGTGCAGTTTTTCAGTTAGGATACGAAAAATTCACTAAAACTTTTTGTTTTCGGGGTTTAAGGTCGTTTAAGGTCATCGATGTTGATACCCTTAAAAGCTCGTCACCAGTGCTTGTTATTATACGCAGCAATTTATACACTGTTAACGGCAACATTTAAGGACTTGCACATCGAAAACAGCAAAAATTACAAAAGGTGATATTGCCCGCATCACACTGACTGTGTGTCGATGTAGGCCTATACTGCCATGGCTACTGCTGAATGGCAACCAAGGAGAGTTCGGTGTAAATTTGAATGACGCTGTTAGATTGACCATTCCCGAAAACCATTGGAATTTGCTGAATAAATACGTTAAATATTAGTTTCAAATTTTTTTAACCTTGAAATATTTGAGTGAGTGAGTGAGTACGATCGCGCAGTCGTTCGTAGCTGATGCAGCTGGTAGTAGATCGAACAGCAGACTGCAGTGATGTGGTCAGACATCGTTAAGCCACTGTCAATGACCACTCCCAGGTCACGTGCTGAGTAGACAATCCTGACGGATATTGATAGGACTGGAACGTCTTGAATGTTGAGCTTGAGCAGTCGGTACTTGGAGCCCAGCCACAAGACTTGCGTCTTGGCTGGGTTTAGTCGCAGTCGGCTTGAGCTCAACCAGGCTTCAACATCATCAAGACAGCGGGAAAAATGGTCAACCGTCGCCGCAGCATCGTCAACCGGCGTGCTGGTGTAGATTTGACAGTCGTCAGCGTACTGATGCAGGATGAAGCCGTGATTTGCCACCACTCGATAGAGGTCGGCCGTGTACAGACCGTTGCCTAAGGCCCCGTCGTTTGAGCCATCGCGCGTAAAAATCCCCTAAGGGGTCTGGCCTGTAGGTGCGTTGAAGAAAAAAGGTATACGTATAGCTAGCTATTTTTGCGTATATTTCACCCATTTGCGGAGAAGCCCCCCCCCTTGGGCGGATTTGCATGAAATTTTTCATGACGAGTCCGTTCGCCGACGTAATCAACCGTACCAAATTTTATCTCAATCCGGTCAGGGGTTTCGATTCTGCGGGGTCGAATTTTTGGCTTTCCCATAGGAAAGAGAAATCGCCGTTAACACATGACTTGAACTACCGTTCAGCCTGTGATCGACGCGACGCACGTGCAGACCGCAGAGATAACAGCAGCGTTCGGGGTGCAAACACTTTGGACCTAAATGGCTAGGTCCGAAGTGTGCGGTAACCGTGGACGCAACTGCATTACTAGATGTTTATGTGCGCGTTGTCGGCACTCTGCAAGCAGTTTGTCTGAAGCTTGCGAATCCATTCTGAGTGCTGTGGACTTCCAAACGTGTGACCGTCTCTAGAGTTGAAGTTTACGACCCGGTGGTCTGATTGCTGTTTACTACAAGGCGTTAATGTCGTACGGCCAGCATCTTGAGTTCGCACGAATAACAGAAAAATGCACGCAGAACCGGATAGTTAGAAAATGATCTCTGTAACCAGAGGGCTTTGACATATTGTACGCAAAAAACCTGAAAAGTTAAAAAAGGCAGTTTTTGTAATTTTAAAAGTGTCGGATCAACATTAGCCCACATCTGTGTTTCGATTCCAAGTTCGACCAGACAGAATGTTCGTAAAATTCGGTTTCACAATTTGAACATGAGGTGAGAGTGAGAAACAACAACGCTACACAAGTGTTGGAAATTATACAACTTTGAAACTACTTTTATTAGTGAGTGACTATAAAATATCATGTTTGTTATTTTTTATCATTCTGAGCTATAGAGGGCGTCCACCATTAAAGTTTGCTTAGTACTCCGGGGGTCTAAATTCTGACCAGTTCGACTGGTCAAAAAGCATTGGTAGCAGAGTAGAACGGACACCAAGATTGGCTGTACGTGTTTGAAAATATGGCTTGTGGTCGTATGCATGTTAATGGTCTGAGGCACCGTATACTTGTGAGTTGCTGGACTGCAGTACAGGCGACTACGGACCATCTTTGACCGAAGGATGATGAATAAATAAAAGTAACGCATTGAGGGGTCTGTGCGTAGCGCGACTTTCGCGGTGCAGAGCGTTGCTTTTACTGTATTCTCAAGTATAAAGCTTATGCCGACCGGCGACACAGAGTGTCGATCAAACGCGCTGTACTGAGTAATGATTTTTCATTTATTATTGAGCTTAATTTACGCGAAGCCTGCGGTGACGAAGCTCTGTGGGCGAACACGGATGAAAGCAACAACGTCTGACAGTGCATTAGATTATTGTTGGTGCAATGCACTGCTCTGATGTCTTCCTGCCGCTGTAATGTTAAAATCGATTTAGAAAAGATGGACGCAAACCTGTGGTTTTACGTTATTTTTTCCTAATCGATTAAAAAATTATCTAATTATTTTTTCACAGTTTTGCTTATATGTCTCATTGTGTCCTAAATGTGCTGCTTAAATCCCGCATTTACTCGTTTTTTTAGATTTTTAAAACTTACATTTTTCAGACATAAAAATCTACAAAAAAAATGTTGGTTGTCCAAGAAAGAAAGGGGGCCACCAAGTTGTAGCTTCGAAGTTCTTACACTGACATACTCAAACAAATTAGCACACCTCGAAAGTTTGGCTACACCACCGTGTGAAAAACTAACATTATTATATCACAAGATTTAGTCTAGTAATGAAGCGTTTGCGGTGTGGCGGATTTTTTCTCCTGACTACTGCAAATGCCGGCTATAGCAGCTTGCGAGAGAAAGCTCCGAAAATCGGCAAGTAATATTTGACCGAGTGGGTTATTTTTGGGCAATCGTGTAAATCAGAGATGCGTCGCGTACAGGCTGGAGTTGGGTACGCAGTCAGGCGTCAACAGATGTCCTGTCGCTAAATAGCATCGACATGTTATGTGTGATCAGATCACGGGTTTGACGCTGTGATAATTGCATGTAAATCATGACTGACGTAGCATGCACTGCAGCACGCGTCATCCGTTAATTGGATAACCAGTTATGCCACGTGCTGAATGCGCGAAAGCGACGTAGACCTATGCCGGGCCGTCCTAAAGTGACGCCAGAAAAACTGAGTTGGGCCTACTCGACGTGTCTGCTGTAGATTTTGCCATCTCTCTGATAGTATGTCTCGTTTCATCTTTGCATTCCATTTTTTGGTTCGTTGAAATTTGACACTTTTATTGTACGTTGTTTAGAGAGCTACTTTTTACAGGACACAATGTAGGTTCAAGCGCGTTTGATGTTCTGCACGAACATTCTGATGGTTTTGCGCTGCAAGTTTGATTGTTTGAAATATATTATTTAATTTGTTACAATGTTATTTTTTTTGTTATTTTACGCACACGTACACTTTAAAACAACATATCGTTAGTTTAATGGTTTATACGAAATATTTTGATCATTTTACTAAATCACGCGTGACGGTGAATACCGAGTCACATCGGAAGTCGATTTTTTCATTACGTTAAAGTCGCACGCACAACGCACAAGTCAGCCGGAGAAATATGCACGAAAAGAAAGAAAAGTAGGCCAAAATTAGTGTCGGCGCCAGAGCAGTGAAGAAGCTGGGTCACTTCAAGGTCGGACAAGAAAAACCCTGCTAACGCAAAGGGGAACGCGCAACAGCTGTGCGACGTCGTACGCTAGTGATTCGTAGACTTCATCCGTAGATCTCATCCGTACGACTTTTGGCTACAGTTTTACAGATGGCCCAGTAAAACAAAATCAGTCGCCAGATGGCTCCAGACGACCTACGGCTAAATATGTGTAGTGTTTTACTTGTACTCACCAGAGGGCGCCACTATCTCTCTCTGGCAACGCCTTATAAGCTGGATATCGCAGATTTTTCTTACCCCCCTCTTATTTAGCGCTCTCGTTCGGGGTGACCCCCTTCGAACTTATGGAAAAGTTTTACGATTCCTGGAACTAAAGTCTTACGGGCAGCCGACGGTGAAGATTTGGTGATCCTATAGCTTGCACCTTTTTTGACTGATCTGCCCGTGTGACAGAGGACGGACAGACAGACAGACAGACAGACGGACGGACGGACAGAATTGCAATGGCTAAGACGCGCTACAGCAGTAGCTGCTGTTGCGCGTAAAAATTCTAAAGCTAGGTCACGTCACCCGGAGTCTCAGACGCCGCGAAGAGTTTGCCTGGTCCAGTGGCGTAGCGAATTAAGGTGGATCCTCTCCTTTCCCCTTCTTTTCCTAAACTTTCGTTCTTTTTTCCTTTTCCGTTCTTTTTCTTTCTTCCTTTAAACCTTACATCTTTTCTCCTTTTTCGCTTTTTTTTCCTCCTCTTAAAAGTAGAACTTCCAAAATTCAGCTAGGGGATCTGAAAGAGCGCTGTAAGCTTTAAATATGAAATCTTATAAATCTAATTGGCAACGATTTTAATTATTTTCCTGAGACTTAACTGCCAAATTGGCACATTTAGAGTGCAGTTTATACCTGTGCTGACGTCTTGTCTGAAGAATTGGAAAACTGAACCCTCTGCCTCCCTCGTAGCTACACAACCGTTAAACGTAAAAAAGAAATTGTCTAAAATGTGAAGCAATGTAGAAATCAGAATGATGTCAAGAAAATAAATAGGCCTTAGCAATAAACCCCGGAAAAACAGTAGGCATATACGCGGCCAAAGGACATTGTTGTCGCTGATTGTTTTACTGTATAATAAAACAAGTAAAACGGTCAAATATCTGATATCTTGGTAACATTTTTTTAAATTTTCTGATCACATTATTACCGTAAATTATCGAGGCAGGGCGGGAGCCAGGGCGGTGGATCTTCCAGCCAGGTCATTTGATCTGGCTGGCCCTGAAGTAGCGCCGCCATCGAAATTCAACAAATATTATGCCTGACGTGTACTGCATAAGTATAGATCTTGGCTGTAAGATGGCGGACAGACGGACGGACGGACTGCAAGCTGATCTGCGGCAGCAAAACTGATTACGGCTCGTGACGAACCTCGTCGCTCGATACGGTGACCTCTACGTTGTACACACATATGTCAGCGCTGCGACGATCTAAGAAAAATCCATCTACTGATGATAGAATACGGTATTTTGTTTTTGTTCAGTAATCAATTTATCGTCAGCATACTGTCAGTTTATTGTGACAGTTAAAAATTAAATAAACCGTCACCTCAACTCCTCAAGATGATATTTATAGTCGAGTCAAAGTTCCGTGCTCAATGCAATGCAAACATTAAAATAATACCGATTTTGTTTTTGTTGTCTATTTCAGATAATCTATAGTCATAAACTCGATTGTAGATGGCTAGTATAGCTTACTTTTCGCCAGGCCGGCGATTATCTTTGCAGCCACAGAGCGTGACTGTCATGTGGCCAGTGCCAGATTATTCTGATTGGTGACAGATTGACAAAAGCAAATGCGTGTATAAAAAACAACAATGTTCAAAGTCTTGGCAGTGTCACTGATGCAGGATGATTTTGGTTTGTGAGTCCGACGCTTTATTAATACTTCGCACACAAAACACGCGAAGCAATTTAATGCATTGTCGTCCACTCAGCCAAATTTTGCGCCGTGTTACCGGTCTTCTTGTTGTCTCTCAATCCGCCAATTATTTGCGAATCTGAAGATTATTGTGGATCATAGTCTGCGTGCGGATCATATAGTCCACCTCCGCGAACGTCTCGGCGATGTGACGTCACAGTTGCAGCGGCAGCAGCAGGACAGGTGCGGCGACATCCTGAACCCATACATTAGACTCAGAGATATATGAATCCGGCAAATTCGATGCGCCATGCAGCATTCGACCGCTCCCTCATCTCTCTACAACACTCGTACAACTTCGATGTAGTGAATGTAGCGAATTTTTTAAAAAGACGGCGCTGTTTGAAAGGCGCTCGCACATCGACTTGTCACAAAGCGAAACGTGGCGTAGAAAAATCGTATCTTGCGGCATTGTATTTTATCGCATATTTGCTAGAGCTCTAAGCGTATGCACCGACATTGCAAATTTGCGATAGCAGTGCAAATGTGACAATATAAATAATGCTGCATTTAGCAACTATTTGAGTGTTTTTTTTCGATTTTTACGCTGATCTTTTTTTATTGATTGTTTATATTATGTTTTATTTATACCACATTGCGTTTCTGACAAGTTTTGAATATATTTTATTTTAATTTGGATATTTATGTTTGTTATTGTACGTTGATTAAAATAATTAGAATATTAATATAATTAATTAATTGGCTATCGTACTAAAGTAGGCAGGCAACTATTTTTTTCTTGAATTGTATCATTTCATAATTATTTATGGTTGCATTTAAATGAATATCTGGCATTATTTTATTCGTCTGTTGTGTTTCCTGCGTTAAACACAGCTGATTAACACGCCAGTTTTAGAGTTCGCGTTTTATTAGTCAGTTTGCCATAAACAACTCGTCCATCCATTTAACCACTTCCTTTGTTTACATGCGCCACGTGACATTCTCACAGAACACGGTTTCGTGATCGCGCGCCATGCTCGCCATGACAAATCACGCAATTTCGGTTAGTGTCGGAATCCTCACGGATTAGTAGAAGGAATGAAATTCTTCTGCCGCCAATACTAGGGCAGTTAATTCTGACGGCGTCGCAACACAAAGTGCAGATGTCGGTCCCCACTTTATCACATAGTGATCTCCGCAGTGCTGGACGCGTTAACGGCGACAATGCGACGAGAGTGGCGCGAGGAAATTAGAAACACGAATGACATGGCGCAGTAGCAACTGCACTAGTAGTCGCAAGCACCTTGCGTCTGACGTCATCAACTCAATGATGACGTCATCAGCGTGCTGTTGGCGTGTCATGCGACGTGTCCCGCAGGATTCGGTCAACTTCACGCCGGCGTCGACGTCGCCTCGAGGCAGACATTCGTTAGACCCGCAACGCACCTATACTCAATGCAGATAATAATTGCACCAGTTTCACTCTGTTCACTCCAACGTGAAGTACATTCAGCACGTTATTCCTCGGGTTAATACGGATGATAAGACTGGCAATAAAAACAATAATAACAGATTTTGTTTTAGTGACATTAATTTTGAAAAAAAAATTTCAAGGTCACGTTCACACAGAGAATTATGTTGTATTTTGCATGCAAAAAGATGCGCCTCCTGTTATGTGAGATCTTGTACCACCAAAAGTACGATACTCAGCATTCGCTATGGGCACTATTGTTATCGTAAATTGAGCTTCAGTTAAAGTCTATTTTTGCGCAAATGTATTTTAAGCCAAATGCAAGCCAAGCACTGCTCGTTTTGTTGTGATAGAGTGACAAAATCCGTATTTTAGTCTTTTTTTGTCCCAAGGCTCATGAATTGCGTTTGACGACTCGATTTCTGCACCAGGCTACTGCGCTTCTTCAGATCTCACAGCTGGGCTGAATGACGGAAGAAACGGGAAATAAAGGAAAGGGAATATTTTTAGCAATGCGCGTCGCCTCTGAATAAGCAATTTAACCGCTGCTGCTCTGGTTAGTTAAAGGCTCTGGTTGATGACAAAGGCAACCATCCGGAAGTCGGTTGATTGCTGGTTTAATTTGGTTTGACCACTAATTCGCCGCGCGGTGTCTGGGATGAGTTTTGTTCTAGACACAATTTTCTCTATTTGCCAACATATAGTCTATCTGCAACAAAAAGCCAAAATTCGCTTCCCATATCTCGTTTCCTTCCGTGCCTATACCGGAACCCGAGTCGTCGGTGTGCACCGTCATTTCTATTCGGCAGACGAAAGATTTTAATGTCGTCTAGAGTGCTACAGCGTATTCGTCGATAATTTGGAATTCGTTTTGTATTTAAAATCCATTTTATGTCAATCCTATATCCACATTTTGTAGTACATTCTGTAGGACTAATTTTGATAACAGAGTGATCTTGCTGTAGCCGCTAATGGTTACATTACTTTTCTTGTAAGTGCGCGATTCAAGCTTAGTCCTGATCAAACTAAAGCCGGAGAAAACTGAGCCAGCAATAATAAGAATACTTTTTATGCGTTACCTGTAGTCTAATTGTCAATAACATGGCGTAAACTTTAGAAGACTAATATTACACTGCAAATTAAAATATCCGCGATTTTTGTTTAGTATGTGAATCATTGGTCCGCGATGTCGCGCCTTTGGCACTTGGCCACTAAGCCCGGTATAATGTAGGCCTATAATAATGACTCCCCTTAATAATAACTCCCCCAGTCATTTCTATATATATAGTTTACACTTTCCTAGTATAATATAACCTTCTTGTGTGACTAATGAAACGTTTTTCTTTAAAAATTGTTGTTGCTGCTTATTCAGTGTATGTTTTCGCTTATTCTGTATACTGTTTATAGCTGAATAAGAATGAATATTTACTGGGGGGAGTGTAAATTATACATATAATAATGACTGGGGATTCATTATTATATGGGAGTCATTATTATGCATTACACCGGACCTTCAAGGACCTATAGAGCAGCTACTGTTGTGTCTCCAAATTCGACAGCATTGCCTGCAGTCGTACGCAGCTTCTGCTTGCTGTGAGCCCCACTGCGTCGGCGCTCATACAGAAGCCTTGCAATTTAGCCTACAGGACATCAGCAGCAGCAGCTGCAGCGAGTACGAGTCACGAGTAGCCTAACCTATACTATCAGACGCCCGTGCATGTTAACAACGACAGCAACACCGTCAACGGCGTCAGAATCAGCAGTCACTGACGACTTCTGAAACAACATGCAAGGGGCTTTTGCAGTAGTGCCGTTTGGACTCCGGACAAGCACGCACACCGTGCACGCTTCTGCTGCGGCAGTCGGATGGCAGTTGCTGATCAGGCAGCGGGATGCCTGTTTGCCATGCTGATTATTATTAGCCTATATTAGAAAGCTGCACGGGAGTGGGACAGAATTATGTCCCACTCATCTCTAATTTTCCCCAATTGTAACCGATTATTTCTGAGTACTTGTAGACTTCACGACGTTTAATAGTCGATTGAAAAAAACTGAAATTCTATAAAACGCAAACCCCATTAGGCTTACTCTTCTGTCACTGCGAGAGCTCTCTCTCACTACCGTGCAGCGTTACCGTTGTCACCACGCTGTAGTATTAATATTTAAATCTTCATACTGACATTTACTTGCATAAACTGTTTAGTACATACTGAATATTTTGTCGATGAAACATACAGACAATAATTTATGCAAACAAAATGTTTTACGATTTGTGACTGCATCTGCATTTTTACGTCGACATATTACGTTAGCATCGACATCCTGGAGTAGTACTACTGCGCTTTAATGTCGGCTACTAGGTGCATCATGCGGTAAGGCAATATTTTCTACATGTATACTCTTGCTTATTTAAAAAAATGTTTAGTATTTAAGATCAGAATAAAATATCAATCTGCAATTGTATTGCGCCCAAATTACATTACGCAGGAGACGCCGCGAGTCACATATCTACCTGCGTGGCTTGTGTCACCTGGCCATGCAGTTATACCTGCATTTTCTGATTCTATAGACCCATCAAGAAGCTTCATCTCTGCGTCAATGCGATGCACGTGCGCCACTTATTGTGGCATTCAGACATAATCCACTGAACATCAATTATGCGCCTCTTCGTCGACTGAGACTGACGGCATGGCGAATGTCATACGGTCATACGTTCAATTTCTATAGGTCCATTATGGCGACAATAGGCCTAATAGTACAGCACGAAGAATAATAGGTCTAATACTTCGCCGAAAAAAACACAAATTCGCCGCTTTAATGACAGTCACTATAAATAGGAACTGCAAGTACAAAAACGTGTCTGATGTGACCATATTACCAAGTTTGTAGTCAGCGCCCAAATGCTCAGTTTTTACGCGCGAAAGCGGCCACTGCTTTCAGCGCGTTTTAGCCATCGCAATTCTGTCTGAACGAACAAGGGCGCTAAATGAGAGGGGTAGGCAAAATTTGCGATTTTTGGCCAATAAGTCGCTGTATCTCAGTAACGGTGCGAGATAGGGCCTAGGTTACTATTAATCACCAATTAAAAGTCGTACACTGGCTGTCGATTGGCGCCGAATTCAATGACCTTGAATGACCTTGAACGCCAAAATAGGGGGTTTTATGGATTTTTTGGCCATTTCGGGCTGCGACACAAGTCTTTATCATTCACAAGGTAGCGCCACGTTATGCGATCCACATAGAGAATTTTGTATTTGTATATTAACTTAGCGTGAACACCCCAATTTTTAGCTAAACTACTGAACCGGAACTGCTATAGGCTTTTGCGCGTCTCGTAAGCATTAGCTCAAATTTCTTGTAAACATCTTCAGCGTTGTAATGAGTACAGTGCGTGCAGTATTAAAATAGCATCAAACACTCTGTCTCTTGCATTTTGTTAGACAGTTAGGCTTACGTATAGGCACGCAGTGTATGCGATAACCGAAATATTTCGGTAGCAAAAACATAGAGACAGACAAACAGACAGACTAGATACGGAACAGAGACAGACAGAGAACAATGGAAAACAAGAACGAAGCATGCCTGTGTGGACAATACGGTCATTTTCTGGTACTGGCATTTTCCCGAGTGAACTGTAGCATTTCCGGGCATTTTCCGCCGATGGGTAGCACATTCTTCGCCACGATGTACGACAGACAGTGCAGCTAGACAAGTCAATGTAGAAATACGCACGCAACTGCGATTTCATTGCATGCATTTTACAGACCAATCATTCATATTGTACTCAGTGGAGTCATAAAATATGTGGGTTTGAGTCGTAATCGAACGCTGACTCTTGTCTGTCTGTGATAATAACAGCCCATGATGCAGGGCGCATTTCGGTGATGGTTTCAACAGTATATGCCTACACGTTCCATCGCATGTTGAAAGTCGCATGTCGTGAGTGTTAAACGTTTATTTCTGTTCCTACGAATGACTTGTGAAATAAAACTGCATCGAAATGCACGTATGCAGTCTAGTTCAGTTCAAAAACAGCATTAATATCTCGCGTAGTCTAATAAAAAAAATTATGACGGCGGCGCTTCTGCGTGACAACTGCGTGCGAACATCTCCGCACGTCTTGCGTGTTTGAGTCAAAACGTGGTGCGCCAATACTCCCCATAGGTATACTCAGAGAGTACAGAATGCTAGGCTTACTATCGGATTGTCACAGTTATCGATCACTGGCTGCTATTGTGTCAGTTATTCAGCGTCTCGGGCTGCTAGCCGGTGAAGCTGAGATGCAACTAACAGAAGACATTAGGCTGTATGTCGGACTCTGTCAGTGACGTCAGCGACACTTGGCAGCAGCAGCTGCAGCAGCAGCAGCAGCACGCACTCGTCTTTCCATTCTACCGCTGCAGCGCTCATTCTCTGCGTTGTTTCTGCTACACGTGACAGTGCGGATCCGTACAAGTACATTTAGATTATTATTGGGTGGTTCGTGACCCGTGTTTATCTTTTCACCGATGAACGGAATATGAACGAAGTGGAGATCAAGTGGGCCGTTAGCCTTACTCCTGGAACCCAAACCAGCCAAGGGTCGACTTACGGTCGGCGTAGTGTTAAATGTAAACACAATGTTTAGAACAAAAACTAACGACTCAACTTCGCATCCTTTCATCTTGAGCACATCGTTTGAGCTCTGGTTATTGCCTGGAGATTTTTGCTAAAAAGATTATTACACGGTGTCGAAGTGTTTTATAGCACGTTGCACTGCGTATTTGTGTACTTTTTGTGTATGCTTACATCGTGTTTTGTATACTAATGTTAACAAAATTAGTTTATTTGATAATCGTGACCAAATTTGATGGGCTTGTTTATTTTCTAGCCTGGCACCCTGCCTTAGTTACTGTGACTGTGCTAATTGTTTCTATGTTATTTGTTTGGCAAAATAAAAAAATCCGTTCTGTCCGTTTTCTTTTTGTTTCACAATAATGCATAATTAAAAGCACTATTGAGTACAAAATCTACACATGTATGAACAGTTTTAAAGATGTAGGCCTACTTTGGCTTGTTAGTTTAGACTGATTCTGGTTTTTTGCTTTTGTATTACTTTATCATAATGAAGGTCAAAAAAGAGGCCATTCAAAGAAACTATATAAAAATTAAAAACGCAGTAGATTACATTTGAGAAAGCATGTATTTAGCAACAGAGTAATTGATCATTGGAATGCACTGTCTGACGTGTGTGTAACCAGTAATACAATAAATCAATTTAAAAATTGTTTGAAACGGGAACTGCAACCGGAAACACATAGTTAACCTTAGTTATTAGGATAGTAAGCGCTATATGGCTTTTGCCTGTGCTTACTTAGGCCACCAGTAATTCTGGTGGCTTCGGTGAATTCGATGTATTAGGCCTATATATTGAAAAAAAAAACAAAAAAACTCTGTTTACTTTCTTTCTTTGTTTCTACGACGTTCAGTAGCATCGCAGTCACTTTTCCTCATGCTGTCATGATGCGGTCATCACCGCTGGTCCCCGGTGCATCTAAGCGCACTATGGCGTAGATGCTTCTGCTGCTGTCGCTGCGGTTGCTTCGGCTGCAGATTGTGTTGCTAGTGGTGACGCGCTGCAGAGCAGAGCTGGCTCATTATTCCTCGTCTCCTCCGAGGAGTAGTCAGTCGTTCGCTGGCTCTGTCGGTCGGTCGGTCGTTCGGTCGCTGTCGTCAACGCCGTGTAACAACCTGTTGACACGAACGCAGCAACGTATAGTGACATCGCATTATACTTGCCAGACCTGCGGCTGCGCGCTCTGTGGTGAGTGACTATTACATAGGCTACCACATCACAGCCAGCAACGTCGTCGTTTTGTGTGGGGTAAACGTAAAAACGGGTGGTGCATTCAATACTTTTCCTTTTCCCAATTTGTTTTTTTTCTTTGTCATCATTTTTGTTTCTAATGTATCTGTAGTCCCGGAAACGCCGTAAGCTCCCGCAGGCAAAGTTTGTTCGCGTGGACTGTGGAGCGCGGTTTGGACTAACCGTATTCTGATAGTGGAAACAAACACTTGTAGCGCGATATAACTTTTGTGCGAATTTTTGTTTAAAATTGCAGTTAGCAGTCTATTTTACTGTTTCAAAATTAGGATTGCAAAATTTTGAACAATAATGCCAGCGTTTGCGATAGAACTAGGACAAAAGCAACATAAAACATACATTCTCTACGACCTTATATGATCTTGTTGATAAGGGGCTTTTTACTGATATGTAAATTGTGAATTACAAGTGGAGTCTTATACGTCGATGCTCGTTACTTATTGAACGCTCTTCGTAAACAGCAACATCACTGTTTTGCGTTTTTGGTTTAAACTAACATAGTCTGCAAGAGTGAATTTCATGAGCAGTTTGTCCTCGTCTAGCTCTATTGATATCGGCGCAATTCGCTCTTAAAATGTGTATCGCAACCCAAAATCGCAAAAAATCTATAAAAACCTCTATTTTGCTGTGCAAGGTCATCCAAGGTCATTGTTCTTGGTGCCAATCGAAAGCCCGTGTACGACTTCCTATTAGTGATTAATAGTAACCTAGACCCTGTCTCCCACCGTTTATGAGATACAGCAACTTATTGGCTAAAATCGCCAATTTTTCTACCCTTCCCCTTTCATTTAGCGCTTTCGTTCAGTGTGACCCCTTTCGAATTTATGGAAAAGCTTTACGATTACGGTTCCTAAAACTAGAGTCATCCAGGCAGCCGACGGTGAAGATTTTGGTGATCCTAGCTTGCACCGTTGTTGACTGCTCCACCGTGTGACGAACAGACAGACAGACAGACAGAATTGCGATGGCTTAAACGCGCTACGGCAGTATCTGCCTTCGCGCGTAAAAACTGTGATTAGATTTAGGGGATTAACCAAACTGCGATTATACATTGTAGATAATTAGTCCTACTTGCCTGTATGTAGACATGTAGCCTACAGTAACTGAACGCATAGGTACGGTTTATAAGTTGCTAAACTGCAGCCATCATCTGAATACGATTATACACGCATCCGCTAATACACATAGATGGCATGTCTGTTTCATACCGCATTTCATCTTTTGGCGTAGACTAATGCTTATTGACTGTTCGTTTATTGTCTGCGACATCGGCAGCAACGTTAACTACAGTACTAATATTTTATGCACGGAATGATTCTTATGACATGTGGCAGGCCCGCTATGCAGAGGAGCAATGTGCGAATTGGCGCGTCACATTGGTTTAGTTATTGCTATAGTTATTCTTTTATAGTGGTTTGTCTTCGACTGTATTAATGAATATTGTATTGTATTGTATTCTATTCCATCTGGACATCCAACGGTGCAACCTGTTCTCATGCGATATGATGAACGCCCGGTAGGAGGTCGCATAGGCCTACCCAGTAGGCCCTACTCATTGCAGTATGTTCTTCCGTATGCTCGTTTGTCCCACGTTTGCATTCTAAAGCAAAAAGTCACAGTAAGTTCAGAGTTGGCAGACCATGTCTTACGTGACAACTTTATTATATAAGGCTGAAATGTCAAAAAGGTCAAAGTCAACATGTTGTTGATCTTCCATAGTTGAAGAAGAGATGCATTAAATTGTCCAAATTGTACCAATTGTTCGAGTCGCTATTCTAAGAAAGAAAGGTCAATAGTGAACGTTATTACTTGTCACAAACACAAACACATAATCAGGTAGAGTACACAATGTTCAAAGTTGGTACCGATGTCGGGTACGATTTATAAATCATTATTTGAATTACCGGTATTTTGTGTCTTGATTTTTTTTTATTTAACTCGTTTTTCTGTCCAAGTTGTGTGTTTTTTAAGTTGTGGGAAACTTTTCTGAGAATGACGCTAGCCACGCTTTTAACACCATCTCTGTCTGTTGATGGCAGACAAACGACAAACACAGTAGCTCTATTGCTGCTTTTGTGAAACACATAGACGGTGGCACATATGAAAGAAAATAATGATGAACGCTCAGCTGTGTGTGCGCGCGCGCAAAATGATGCTAGTTAGATATCGACAATCGCATTACTATTTTCGTTCCGCTGAGAGTTTCCATCAACGTCCATATTGCTTTTCGTCGTCGTATTTGCACGCCTGGCCGCCTGAGTGCTTCCGCAATATCTGCAAATCTTATTTTGTTGTCGCTTCTCTCCACGACTTTTTACGTCCCCGCCTTGCGGACTGCGACATGAAAAGATCTACTGAGGCGTCGTAAGGCGTCTGGAGTAGAATAGTGTAGACCGGGGATGCAATATGAAAGACGCTGTTTGTCGCGGCGCTTGTTACGCGTCGCGTGCTCTTTTGATGTCGTCTAGTCTCCGACGTTAGCCCCACGCCTCCTGCAGTTTTTGTTTCACATGTAGACCTAAAACACGCCGCTTTTCTTACGACCGTCCTCGGGCCTGTCCTGTGGCCAAAACACGTGCGAAAAGATAGACTAAAAATGAACTTACGTGCATGAGTCCACTCCGATCTCAAAGACTCAAACGCGAATGGATATGAGGAACTTGACGGCAAACGCGTTCAGTTGTAGAACGCGTTCTATTCATTTCCAGCAGCCCGTCTGCATTGTTACAGCACCATGGTCCGTCTGTCTCTTTGTCTTCGTTTGTTTGTCATCACACGCCTGTCGGCTTTTTGTGAAAACGGCACCAACGAGTATACACGATATCATCTCTAACTGCATGATAGCCTTGTGAACATTAATTTTTTAGCTATTCGTAAAATTTAACCAAAAATTTGACATGGTTAAATGATAGTTGCCTTGTCTCAGATGACGGTGTAAGGTAAAAATGAGATTGGTATTGATCAACAGTCGGAAGTCGCATACGTTGCTGAAAAACTGATAGCTTTAGTCACTCTACACTGTGTCTCAAAAAAACATCCCCGAACATAGAACAGTTACAACACAGAAGACAGACTTTGTGCTACCTACGTACACACAAATGTGTAGTCTATATTTTGCATGTGCGGCGATGTAGGTCTATTGTGTCAAACATTTGGCGCTGACTTTGCTAGAAAATGGATTAATGATAAACGTGTACAAAATTGTATGATAATTTTCGTGCGTATTGTTTCTTGTTTAATTGTCGTTAGACGCTGCGCACTTCAGTCAGTTTCATTTGCGAGTAATCTGCACGTGATGAAATGTTTCCATGCTATTACATTTTAATATATTCAGGTTGTTTAAAAAAATTCGTTGTTTTGACGCTGCTTTTTGAACGCGTCCATGAATTATTTACATTCACGACGTCTAGTTCGCGACTCGCTTTTGTACGCGGATTAGTCGATATTAATCAGATAATCTGAGACAGTTAGTTGACGGTTTATTCCTGTAAGTTATAGGCTTATTGAAAACGGTGGGGATGTGCAGATCTGCCAGTGAGACAGCGACGATGGAGCAGTCATCTGCAGATTGCAACAGTTCTGCAGGCGGCAACGGCACGAAGCCGTCGACTAGTCAACAGCAACAGCAGCATTCAACTGACATTCCGGAAGGACTATATGACCTACTCAAGGGCGTCACGGTCGCCGTGCTCAGGGATCGTCCAACGGACCTCTACAGCTTCGTCGCTGATTATTTCACCAGGGTTTGTACGATACTCTACCGTGAGCCGTTTCTTGGCCTGATGGCGTAAAAGACGTTTAGACCAGGTTTTTCTCAGTTTTTTGCATAGTTAGATTATTCTTTGTGCGTGTTAATTTTTCGTCGATTACAGTTTATACGTGTATATGTATTTTGGTGGCTTTTTGTTGTAGTTTAGTTATTTAGCGGGTTAGATTGTTAAACTTTTTGCTGTTGATTTTTGTCGTTAGTACCTGTGCAAGTGATTGCCTGTAGTGACTGTTGCAAAAAATGACTTAAGATGTGTCGAGCGGGCCGTAAAAACTATACCAAATAGCATTAATAATACCAAAAAATATACGTAATATTTTATTAATACTATTTAAGTTTACCCTCTACTCACTCACTCACTCACTAAAATATGATAGGCCTACTAAAATTTATTTGGCGTGTCCGTATTGCTATATTATTCCATTTTTTTAGATATATTCCAATGTTCGTCGTGCAGAGTAATCTTGAATGAGATGTTCTTCTTTGTCTGTGCTAATATTTTATCTTAGCGTTATTTTTTCTTTAATTGAAAAGCATGACTTTATTGTTTCCTCGGCTTGTACAAAATAACACCGTTGGTTTTTATTACTTTGCTAGACCGAAAACAAAAATAAAACTGATATCGATCTCTGAAACGCGACGTCAGCTTGACATGCATGGCGCTGCAGAAATGTCGCAGAGTGAAAGGTCGTCATTTATCACGTCTTGACGTCGTCAAGCGTTACTTGCCTTGACGTCCAAATCAATGCTGACTGGAGCGAATTATTGATGCTTGCGCGCTCCTTCTGTCAACTCCGCTTCACGTTTTTCTTAGAAAACGAATGCGTTAACTTAACCGTATCTGAACGTATCTTAACCGTATCGGGAACGTCAAAACTATGCCACTATACATAAACCCTAAACCTAACCGTAACCCTATCCCAATTTCCAACGATATCCTTAACCCTATTGCATGTACCTAAATTTAACCATATACCAATCCCTAATTCTACTAGCAAAATCTAAATTCAGAACACCGTTTTCCGGTTTTGGCGTTCCCGGTTTTGACGGGACGCCTTTTAAATCACATCTAGCGTTTTGGACATTTTGATGCGTTAGCCTGTAAGCCACTTACAGAAGGCGACGTTTTCGCACCAGCCGTTGGCGTCCACGCTTGCACCTTGCTACATAATCGATGTCCATAAATCATAGTTTGCGGAATAATTAACACACGAGGCTCAAAGCCAGTATACGACCTTGAGTCGGTTAGCGTATACGGTTGGTTTATGACGATCGTGATGCGTTGCGATGCTTTCTACGGCTGTTTGATGACGTGATAAAACGACGTCGCCCCATTAACGCCGTGCATATACCTACCGACGGCCAGACCATAATTCCACATTCAGCTGGCGACAGTAACGTATATGTGTTAAATATTGTGATGAATGGGGACCGTCCATCAGTGACAACGATTAATGCATGATTGTGAACGTTCTTTTCGTATTTTTAAATGAAAATCCGATATAGCGATTTACGACGTTTTTTTCAATTTGTAGTAGGCCCAAACGTCGAACGGCCATTATGAAAATGACGGTCAAATGTCAAATAAATTTATATAGCTCACTTTTCATTAAAAAATTACTAATGTTCTAATTCATGCAACGATGATTTGAAATAGTTATGTACCATCAATCGAAATGATATAATAGTAAAATAATATCGGATTTTGCATTTTGATTTACGTAATTGTGTGTGGAGAGTAATGGATTGGATTTAGTCAATAAGCCAAGCAAAACAGTCACGTTTCTTTGGGTTCAGCTTTTACAAACTTTTATTTATTTTTTGAAAACATGTAAAACACACTTTATCGTTTTCGAAATTTTTTCCTCCTAACATTGCTAGGCCTGTATCTGTGGATCTTGAGATTTGTGCTGGCTGGCAACTGTAAAGGTGAGTAGCTGTAGTGTAGTAGGAAGAAAATGGCCTTAATTCTGTAAGTAGCTAATTATTATTGTCTGGACAATGGCGGACTGCATCATTGTCGTCACGATGAACGGTGCGCTTGGCGTGTGAATGGAGTTCTGCGGATCTTCTTGCTATAGAATACACGGCCACAGGTGTTTTGTCCATGATAATGGATTGATGATATTGCAGGTCGCCTTCTTCTTCGGCGTATGGTCGAACTTCAACAAGTTGAAGACTCCTGACCAGTAGTGGTTGTGGACATGCCGGCAGTACTGAGTGCGTAAAAACCATGAAGGATGTCAAGGTGCAGAACTAAGTGCTAATTAAAATACAGATGTGTCTCCAGAGATGTGTTAAATGCGTCCAGAAGCTTTACTTCTCCAGTTTCAGGTCGATAGCAACTGCTGATATATAAGCTGCGGCAGCCTTTGACTGATACTTTCACCCAAATCATTTCTGCTTGACCGACTTCTAGAGTTTCCTCTCTTGTTCATGAAATCTCTGTTAACTGCAATAAGCACTCCACTTCCAGTAGTGCCCTTTCCTCTGTCACATCTATGAATGTTATAGTGGTCGAGGCTGAAATATTCGGAGTCTAAGATACCATCATGAAACCAGGTCTCCGTGGCAATTATGACATCTGGCTTAGAACTGTCCAATAAATTATAGAATGTACCTTTTTTATTGACTAGTGACTGACAATTGACATTAATTACTCTTAGTGGACGAGCACATTTGGCAGGCTTGGGTCGTGGATGGATCGGAGACGAGGCATGCTGTGGTTGAGTTAGTGCCTGAGAGTCTATCGAATCAATACTCTTCTATCGTCGTACTTCCCTGGAGGACTGAATTGAATCAAAAGACAGTTTTTGAAGATATTTTTATCAGTGGCTGTTTTTCTCAAGTCTGACTCTGGAATTTTACAGGCTTTGAGATGTAGTCTGTACGGTTCTTTTTGTCTCGACAATAAAAGAGCATATCTCCGGATCGCCACCAAAGTTTAATCGCTTTGTTCTTGGACCGCTTTTTATAGGCCTACATTTCCACTAAATTTCATCAGAATTTATTAATCACTTTTGGTGTAAATTAAGAGACAATTACACACAGAGACGTGACAGTAGGCGCAGGTGAAATAGGCCTATACGCTTTTTTCCAGTAGAAATAACAACGTGTATTTATAAACGAGACGACTTCCGTACAGAGAGATAAGTCATTAGGCGCCGAGTGTCGCTTAAATTGGCTTATAAATATTTATCTCAAAGTAGGATGCTAAGTAGGAGGTTTGCGAACACGAGACACAAAAGCCCCGACTTTTCGCCTGCTGCTTGTGTTAACAATAACGGTATGGAGTCTACTATATTTGCCGGTGCACCGGAAGCGTTACGAATGCAACAGCTGACGACATGGATCCAGATCAAATGATCGACTGTATTGTCATAATTTATGCGGACAAAAAATTTCTTGTTACGTTTTCGATGTGACTCGCTGTTAGCGTGGCTAATTGCGTTTTATAGACTTGCTGGCCTGAGCCGAGTTGTATGTGAGTTCGTCTAGACATACGATCTGCGTCGAGAGTTTATTCTAATCTACGTGTCCGGAGACTAATTCCTACTCTGCAGTGTCATGCTCTTTGAGCCATTCTCTTCGTTTTCTGTTTGAGAGATCTATAGTTAAAGAGGTTGCGACGTGGAAATAGACTACCGGTAACATGCATGGAAAACTAAAAGTCCATTACAATTTCTCACCTCTTTGAGATGATCGCACCATCAACAGGTTTTCAACAAATTTAACCGATGTAAGTCACGTGATCGTTTTTGCTAAACATTTTTAATTTAGCACCTAATTGCTAAAGATTCTACAACATTTTATCAAGCAAACATTTAGTCAGTGAACGTGGAAAGTGAAATACTGCTACAACATCGAAAATTCGTGCAAGTACAAAATTACAAATAACGAACGACATGACGTCAGTAAAATGATCTTTATATTTGCTATTAAATTAACAATTGTCATTGGACTGCCGGTATGCAAGTAGGTATTCAATGATGTATGAAGTTTTTCGGTTTAGTGTCTGGTCCATGATGTCGATGCCGGAACATTTGCTGATTGTTTATACTGCGGCGCTGGATTTTTTTTCGATTCCGAGTTAGTTAGATAAACTGTTTCCGGCGGCCCTGACTAATTGGCTAATTTGTCTCATGCTGTCAAAGAGCAGAATTCGGCCACGGGCTTATGGACGTACGACTGCTGCGGGACAGGAAACGGAAGTCATCACCGCGCACGCGCGAAACCGGGAAAACCCTATAGCTATAAATCACTGAAATGGTCATCAGCGAACAGCTGCTGTAGACCTACTGTATAGTCGAAGGACTGCCAGTTTTACCCATTGGCAAGCATTGCAAACACTGACAGGCGGAAACTCAAATAACCGTAAGTGTCGTTCAATTATTACATAACTTTGTCAATATTTTTTGTAGATTGCATTTCATGCACACATGCGTGATAACGCACAGACCAACGAATTGAAGGAAGCCCCGCTGTCGCCATGACAGTGTGCGATGCACGTCACCCGAGTTAACGAACATTTTCGACGTGAAACGTGGAACTTGTTTAAACTTGAGGAGAGGAATTGGACGTTGTAACCGATGGCTAAGGGATAGACGCCCCAGCCTTAAGGCAGACTGTAACGGCCGGTCCGCGTCTAAGGGATTTATGGCTTTGATAAGAAGAAGCCATGCAGTATTGCAGTGCTCCAAAAACTTGGGGGTGTTTTTTGATTTTCGACGGCAGGATCGGTCGACTAAGCAGCTTGGCGATCTAGTGGAGTTATCGGCCGCATACAAGATTGCATGACGGACGACAGTCGGTCAGTCGACCAGGAAGCAAAGCACGGCGGATGTGCGAGCAGACAGAAGGACTGCGTGATAAAGTGGAGTTTTCAGCATCTTATTGGATAATTGGATTGCGAGTTGCGACGGTGGGGTGAGGCGTCGTATTACAGCAGGAACGGTTATTTCGCCGACATGGTACTTGTTACGATGCCAAAAGTGAAATCGACTGGCGAGCAGGATTAGTGCACTGAAAGCTGAACCATAGTGAAAGAAACAGTAACCGTAAGAAATAAACCGTAAGAAATACCAGGAAAGCAGTAGAGTCTGCATGTATGCAGATGGTATCAGATGTTTAGTCTTTTTAAATTTTTCACGTCTGCTTCTTTGTTCTGCTGCAGTAATAGCTAGACCCACACAATCACAGTACATGCGATGTGTGAGTCCCGAGTTTGTCGGATAATTGGCTGGAAGACCTAGTCGACTCGTTGAGGCGCTGACGACGCCCGCAATTATCTGGATGACGATGACGCCATAGTTGCTGCTGAAGCTGCTGCACTCACGACGGTGCTACTGGACGCACGCACACGAGTAGCTGTACAACTCACGTCTCTGTCCGCGCTGCCGACCCCGCAGTCGTCATGAACGAAGCGCAACTGGTGCTCCAGCTGTCTTCTAATAGATCGCCCAACGCCCACCCACACACGGCGCGACATCAGATTAGCATTCGCCTCCCACCAGTCCGCTCGGCTCGCCAGCAGGTGTTGCGATGCTGCTGACAAAATATGTTGCGGATAAATCTAAAAAGAACTCTCTCTGAGCAGAATACGTAGCAGACAGCGCTACACACAGCTGGATGGAACCGTCTTACTCTCAGATATTTTGACAGTTTGCGAAGCGCATTCATTGATAAGGGGGAAGATGAAAGCCTCCATTTGCCGGCATCGCCATTGCAGTTTAGAGTGCATAATTTGCATTAGGTCTACGTATGCATCAGTTGTGCTCGTAACCTCGCAATCTACTATTGTAAGACGTTGTTTCTAGACAGTATAGACAGACTCACGTTCTTCGAATTGTTATTTTGCAAATATAAGTTTATAATGCTTTCTTAATCATCTAACTTGAGCTTAATTACAAATTTATCACTTAAAATTGGGTTAATGGTTGAAAAATGTAACAATTAACAGTGTGATTCATCGTTAATTTCTGTAGCCTTGCAATAAACCGCTCAACTTTTATTCCACTGATGCTGTCGTTATATCGAAACATAACCACAGCCCCGTCTGTGTCTGCTGATTTTGATGTTTAGTCTTCGAAAACTAGAGTGATTGATAGGCCTACTCGTAGTTAGCAGGTGCACGCGTCGAGTATGACGGATGAACGGACGGACCACGGACGTACGGACTACGGTCCGCAGGCGGAAGGAACTCTTATCGTTTCTCATCTCATGCGGCGTTTTGAGGCCGGCGTCATTTATATATCGCGCAGAGCGCTTCCCTATACGCTGTAGTGTTCAGTTAGTTTACTGTGCCGTCGTGACACCAGGGCTACAAGTCGTAGACGAATTGTTTTGTCATGTAATCGTTACTCGTGACTTGTTATTAACCGCATTCAAGAGCTCTCCATACGACAGCACATCATTTGTATTGGCCTAAGCTAGTGCACGACCGGTGCCGTTCAGTAATACATCACATGTGTAAGGCAGTTAGAAGACAGTGTCTGTAGAATTTTCCTCGATTTTATTACAGCGATATTAATCGAACAGAGCTCAGGAAGAGAACTGCTTCATTCAACTGTCAGAAAGCCTAGTAGCCTAGAAGTGACGTCAAGAGGCATGGATTTCTCGGGCCTAACTGAACTAAGCGTCATAGCGATTTCCTGGCTATAGGCTGTAGCCCCCAAAATGTAAACACACTCTTAGGCTCCACCTCCAGACCAACACGAGACTCGGAGGAAGACTTTTAAGGAGCTACGACGATACCGTTCGTAGCCTTAGCCTACTGCTACTTAATATTCAATTTTTCCCCAGGCTACTACTCATGAACTAAGTTTAGCCATGACCTTCACCTTAGCAAAGCTCAGACAGCTATGGAGAACCCATTGTTTACAGTTTTTATAAGTAACTGACGTTCTACCGGCCAGGACGTTAAGTTATGCAAAACGTCTAGAACTAAGTGACCCTTAGACCCACTTTTCCAAGTATTGACAATTCAATTAGCTATGCATTACATTAGCTTCCCTCCGCATGCACAAGTGTCGCAGCAGTACAAGACAAAGCCACACGCTAGATAGAAACAGTAATACACCTGTCCACCCTACGAGCAGACAATGCTGAGCCTGCTGCTGCAGCTACTGCTGCTGCTGAACAGATATTGACTGAAGAGTCTGCGGAATAATTACAATGCGGCGTCGGGCGAACAAGGACAGACGTCAGCGGCGTCGAGCGCATGCCAACATGAGCGGCTGTCTGTTCTGTTGTCAAGTGTTTGCGTACTCAGCTTTATTAGCCGTATTTCGTGTCATAAGCGTCAAACATCGCCGATGAATTTCGATAGTCAGAGTTCTATTCCTCGCTAGTCGCTATCCATAGCGCGGCCATCGCTGACGTAGCAATGGTAACATGCATATCACAATCTAAGAACGAGATATGCGTCATCTTCAAGATGCCCTGTGACCTTTCAGATTTTAAACGAAAAATTGGCACACTGGTTGTTTTGCTCTACGGAACACTCACATCAGTTTTGGCTTTCTCTGCCTTTTTTGTTTTTTTTTACTTCGGAGCCCGTAAGAGATGGACAGACGAACGGACGGACGGAACGGACAAGACGCAGAATTCTGCCTATGTGACCGTGCGTAACAAAGTAAGCTATGACGTAACAATGACGTATAATTTAGATCATTGTTTGTCGAAATGCTTTTTTATTGCTAGTTTTGTCATTTTGGTATTTGAGTAAATTCTCTTTAAGTTCTAAAACTTGTCTTCCCTCAGAAAACCACGCAGTCTGTGCTTTGGTCGATAAGAAACTGTTTCGCTGACTGGTGAATTGGTTTTGCCTAGTGACTGATTGAGCTGCAATTGAATTGACTCGGAGAATAATTTGCTTTCTAGGTCCTGTGTTCAGCTGCGTGCACTCGGGCGTCACTCTTGCTAACAAAGTAGGACACTGATCGATTCAATCAATCATGGAAACAGAATGCGTCGGTTATAGTTCTATTTTCTATACGAGAAAAAAACATTACATTATTAATGGCAGGCGGACAATTTATTACGACGTTGCAACGAATTACATGTATAAAGTATAACTTTGACAACAATGAAACAACAGACTATTTTAGAATAACGAACAAAGGTATCTCATCAAAAAAGCTGAAACACAATCGCGCAAACGTGGCGAAATCAACAATTATTTTGTTCCATTTTGCGTCTGGAGTCCGTTTTTACCACCATTCGCAAAATTTTCTTTTACCCGAGTTGCTTTTTACTTTAAACACGCAGATAATATTTTGTTTTGAAGTAATTTTTTTAAAAAACTTAATTGGGTCAAAGTTTTATTTAACTTTAAGGGTATACCATTGGTCCGTTGTTAGTTCTTTCATACCAAAAAATAGCTAGGCCGTTTTGAACAGAATTGCTGCTTAAAAGGTGCAGTAACTCCGATATTCGTATAAGCTTAATACAAGTATTGGTTTAATGCAGTTATGACGGGAGGAGTGTTGTAGAGTGCTGGTTGCATGCGGTCTGCAGGCTCGTGACAACCAGAAATCGCAGAATGTTCCGATGTACGTGATCGTCACCGACGACAACCTGGCCAGAGAACCCGAGCCTGGTTCACTGCGCTGTAAGACGTCGTCGCGTCGTCCGCAGCAGATCCGTGCCGGTCGGAGGAGCTCTGTGTCAGCTGAGCGCTATGACCCGGAGCGTGATCAGGCAGCCGACGCCGCTAACGGCGACGACACGGCGCCCGCCGTCTTCCCCAAAACTCCCGAGCAGCGGCGCCGCCTGGCCGACGCCGTCCGCGATATCCTGCTCTTCAGGTCGCTCGACTCTGACGTCATGAGTGACGTCATCGACGCCATGTTTGAGCGTCGCGCGACGCCCGGCGAGTACGTCATCCGTCAGGGTGACGACGGCGACAACTTCTACGTCATCGACAGCGGCGTTTATGACGTCATCATCACGACGCGCAGAACGACGATCGGCAGTGACGACGAGCCGGTAGAGAGTGAGACGTCGTCACGTGTCCTGCAGTTCGACGGACGCGGAAGTTTCGGCGAGTTGGCGCTCATGTACAACCAGCCTAGGGCGGCTAGCGTCGTGGCCGTGACCGAGGGACGTCTGTGGGCGATGGGTCGGCACGCGTTCCGTCGACTGGTGCTGCAGAGCGCCTTCCGCAAGCGTCAGATGTACGACCGGCTGCTGCAGGCTGTTCCAATGCTCGGAGCGCTGGACGACTACGAACGGGCGACGCTTGCCGACGCATTACGCTCGCAGTCATTCGCTGACGGCGACCGCATCGTGGCCGAGGGCGACACGGTGGCGGACGGCATGTACTTCATCGAGCGCGGAGAGGCTCGGGTGACGATCACGAAGGACGGCAAGGAGACGGAGGTCTCGCGGCTGGCGACCGGCGACTACTTCGGTGAGATGGCGCTGCTAGAGAACGGCGCACGTACGGCCAGCGTCTACGCCGTCTGCCAGCAGCAGCAGCAGCAGAACGGCAACAACGGTGACAACAACTCGACGGCTGCATCGGCGGACAACGTCAAGGTGCGAGTGGCATTCCTCGAGCGAGAGTCCTTCGAGAGGCTGCTTGGTCCGTGTCTGGACGTGCTCAAGCGCAACACGGAGGCCTACCAAAAGAGCACGCCCTGAGCGTTGCCGTCTTCGATTTATTATTGTTGAATTTGACGAACTTAAACTTGATAATACTGATCGAGCGTCGCTTGACATGTGCGAGTGTGTTTGTTGGTCGATGTTCTGTTTCGTTGGAACGTTGGTTGAGTTTCGGCCGAAATCTCATATCTTCTACGTGCATGCTGATAGTGAGCAGTAAAAGCTATGATCTGCCACTACGTTGTGAACTTGTGATAATACTTTTAGTTTGGGTGACGTTTTTTTCAATTCAGACGCTGGAGCCGAGAGGCTTTTTAGTTCAAAGTTTTGCCCTGAGCAGAGGACTATAATATCTCATGTTGTTACGATATTGGATATTGTGCATTTTCAGGCTCAGGCCTAGTGTCTTGCTGGTTTTGCAAAACAGATGGTCGCGAAGTGAATACACAATAACTAGGCTTACCTCAATCTGTTGCTGTAGCTAGCGATGGATTGCGTCACTCACGTGGGTTCTACGTATGCCTATCATGGCATTATGCAACGTGTGAACTGGCTCCAATCACACATGCATGCTCTGTTATTGCGTACTGTGTCGGTACTTAGTGCATGCATGATGCCCAGCGCATCTTTTAAATTTCTACAGCCTACAGTATAAGACACTTTACCGGCAGGCTACGTATGTCTTTAATAATTGATTAATATCGGCAATTTATTAACAATTCGTGTCAAACTGTCGCCGACTATACAGAGAAGGCTACATTGGCTGCTGCTGCTGCTGAATTGTCCATCGTCATCTGCGGGGGGCCGCAGCCAACTGAGTCAAGTAATGTACGGCGGCTGAGTAGCAAATGCATTAAGTCTCAATTTCCCCGAAACGATTTCGAGGATTTGCGGACGCGAGTATTTTACTAATAGTGACAAGTGTATTGACATTTTCGGCTACGCGTTTGTGATGCTTTTTTATGTCTCTGTAGTGCGTGAGCACATACTATGGAAACTACTATCATCTAGTCATTTCTATTTAATCTCTTCTGCTTTGTTAAATGTATATGTAATTAAATGTATGTAGACTAAGGCCAGTGCATGTGCGTCCGCAGCAGTAAACAAATGGATGCAATTTACTCATAATATGAACACAAGAACCAAAGTAATTTGGCAAAAAGCGGCATCGCAGAATCCTGGTTTGTATTCGTCTGGTGAACAACAGCAATTTACAACTGTTTGTTTTGGCTCGGGGTTTGACCCTAAATCTCTCATTTTTGGCGAGTAAAGAGCGCCATAGAACTTAATGTCATTGAATCCCACAAATGTAGGCCTTAAGCTACCTACCAAACGGCAAACGGTTTATGCACGGTGTCCGAATATGACAGGCGATACTGCAGACCGCGCTACGTATAATCGCTTGCGCTGCAAGATTTGTCAGTTTCCTGTAAAATTGTATGGGGACGGGCATGTCTATATGACTACATAATGCATTTATATCGGACCTACATTAGTTTTTCAAAACTTAAAACATATTTTCAATATGTGTTATACTGCACAACGTTGAATATTATGATGTTCGTGGACGCGTTTACGAAGTGTTAATGCTGCATATATTAAGCACGGTTTTGAATGCTGCTGACTGCCTGACTCACTCCTCCAAGAATGTCGCGATTTGAGTTTTTTTTGTGCAGTTTCAGTTGCATTTTTTGGTTTTTTTGCTGCGATATTCTGACTGGTCTGATTTGGCGTTAAGTTCGTGTTGGTGTTCGCTGTAATATACAGACATGTCAGTGCAGTTGTGAAGCGCAAGTAGTCTATTGTTGTACATGGTGAATTGTGAAATATCTCTAGTTCAAAACAGACTTGACTAATGGAGCTGTGTTCTGTTAGCCTGCAGAGCAATAATAATTCAATAAATGGGGAATAGTATACGCCGCAGATCTCAAACTCAGCAAACTATGTAGACTTTGTTGAAAATGCGCCAGTTATTTTAGAGGAAAAAAGACGCCCTGTTGTCACAGCTTACACCGCAAGATGCTGTTTGTAACTTTTCTTTCGTTTCCGGGTCACGTGACACGTTACGCTGGTAATAAAATAATTATCCGAATTAAGCCAGCATGCGGACGATTTATTTTGCCCAAGATATGGAGATTTCCCCCATACGACTAAATTGCTCTCCTCGGGAGCAATTCGAAGACTCCGAGCTAATTATTGACGCAGTTACTTCCCAAGTAACCCAAGCCATAGGGACACGATACCGTAGCCTGTGCCTATGTCCTAGCTTACGTCAACGCCACAGAAAACAGACAAACACGGACAAACAGACAACTTACAGAAGTTAAAGCTGCAATGCCGCTTTTTGTAATGTGCGCAAAAAAAACTTGGCGATAAAACAGTTTCAGGTGTGCGATATAGCCTATCTCTGTCTCCGTTGCTCAGTTGATGTGAAGCTAAAACAACTCAGCAAGTACAGCGGCAGTACATAGAACTGTAGAGCACCCTGGATATCTGTTAATTCTGTTTCCGGTTTGGTCACGAGCATTGAGCATTAACTTTGATCCTTTTCCAAGAAGTACGGACAAGCTGGTCCGTTAACAACCGGGATTTGTTCTTGACTAGGCCTACAGTAACCAGGTTCCTCTCCGTACCCATGACACTCGGAACTCCGTTGATCGTAGTGAGAGTGGTCACAGAATCGTTTAGCTCTTCTGCTAATTTACACTCCCCCCAAAAAAACTTCCCACTTCGTCACTGTGCATATCTTTTACCGGCAAACATCGTGAACAATTTGCAACATCAGTCATTAAATATCCCACCACACAGAAGTGACAGAAGTCCCGAGTAACAGTTTGCTTCCGCGAGTTCTTTAGCACGCGTCTCTTTAAACGCTTCAAACAAACCAATATTGCAATGAAAAAAATGATCCACACCAGAGGCCCGGAAACAACAGTGGGCAGGGGGGAGGGGCAGCGTCGTACTTGAGAGCAGTGGCATTATGATAAGGGGGCATAAAAGACAATTGCCCCTCCCCCTAAATTTTGGGTTGTTGGAAAATTGTCCAAAAAATATTCGTCCATTTGGTGCTGAAAAAACATTTTGGGAAAATTTAGTGGGAATATTAAAATATTTTGATAATCTATAATCATTCCTATCGGAAATTTACAACTGTTTTTCGTCAGGGAACTATCCAGCCTTCCCGTGTGGGGATGTACATCCCCATTAAAATCTTGACACCCCCAAGGAAAAAGATACCAGGGAGTGTTGTGGTTGAGACCAAATGTATTTGGTGAAACATGTTATTTGATTTCTGCATATTGCTTTTATTAATTCTCATTAATTCACTGTAAACTGTGACAAACTGCTGCCTATTAAACTTCTTTTTTGTGCAAAATGTCATTTTTTAAGTTTTTAAATTTCAGAAAAGATAGCAAATTGGCGGTATCCACTAAACGTCCAAAAGCCGAAAGTGTTTCAGCTTCAGGCCCCCTGACCAGGGCTGTGACCTTGGATCCTGTTTGGGGCACAGCCCCCAGACCTCCATCCCTACCCATACAACTTACAGCCCCAACTTGGATCTGAGGCCCCAAATGAATAATTCTGCGTAACTCCCTGTCTGACGTAATTCAGTCGGAAATACTTGCACTGTTTGTCGAAAAATCCCAAACTTTCTGTTTGCCTACTTTTTACCGGTTTACCCACGACGCCTAGGCCACAGAAATCTTCACATCTCAGTGTTTTGCACTGTTTTGTGTTTAAACTATCTCAGACATAACTTAATTATTAGTAATCATTTATTTCATTAGTATATAGTGCAGCAAATTAATTAGTAATTACTGCAGTATAGAACGTTCATTTTTGCTACTACGAGTATTTCACCGCAAGACAAATAAAAGAACACACAAATTTTTATTTGTATGAAAAATACACTGGCATTAAAAAGGAAAAAAAGAAATTCCCAGCAGTTAACCAAGAATGTAGGCCTAGGCTATGTCAGTCCCGTGGCTCCGGCGCCCCTGATCCACACAACTACCGGTACTTGGCGTATCAAACGATGAAATTGTAGTTGGCCTTACGGGCTTAACATCAGCTCTGCTCATCTACCATGATCACATTTTCTTTAGTTCATGCTAGACCCCGAAGCCACCGCCGTAAATTTTCTAAGTCGTAAGCCGCCGTAAACTGTAAGGGAGTTTAAGCCATTTTAAGCCGGCTAGCCAACCGCCACTGTGGCAGAAAAAAACGCATGCTGAAAAATGTCGACTAGGCCTATGCTAATTGTTGGTCAGAATTCTTGGCAGTTCTTGAAATAATGACCAGACACTGTGTAGAACAGTTTTCCGGATTTTTTCCTCATTTTTTTCTCCGCTTCCTTTCCACATTGCTACTTCAATTTCTATCAGCTCTTTTGACATCACACGCTTCTACCGTGCTGAGTGTGCTGTGGACTTGGATGTCTAAACATAGAACATTAATATCACGCGAGCCGACCCACCCACGGCTCGAGTGCAATTGCGGGCAACTGAGCGTCAAATCAAAGATTACGCACGACAAGATGAACGACGGATTTACGCTCGGCCGACGCCGGGAAAACGACTCAAGTCCGTTTGCGACCTGTTGGTCACGTCACGTAACGGTTTGACCACACTTGCACGTGATGCCGTAAGCCTACGCGCTAATTTAACTAAATGTAATCAACACTGCGTGAGTGGGAATCCAATTACAAACTGCAGCAAGACCCGTTACTTTACACAAAATCATCAGTCACGCAAAAGATTAGTGAACTGGCAGTATACTGCTTCCGATAATAAATAATACAGCTGCCAGTGTTGTTAACACGACGTAAAATAGGATTTAACAGGTCGGTCTAGTTTCAAGCACACAATGCAAAAACTATTAACATAGAGGCGAACGCTGCAACACTTACAGACGACTCGGATAGCAAGCATTCAGTGTTTACAGTAGTGATGATTCGATATCACGATTTCAATTTCGATACGATATTTTGAAAATATCGCGATATCGATATTTTTAAAATGATACGTATGCAAATCTTGTGCAAGCACAGGAACAAGACATGAACGTTCAGCAAGGCAGTTTGCTTTCCCTAGATACTAAAATGTGTCAGTGAACTAAAAAATTAACTATAGACTGTTGTGTCGTTAAATTACGACACTATAGTTAGTTTGTCTTTTTCTATGTTTATTTTTGTTATTTTGGTAATGCAGTAATAAAAATATAAACCACAAATTGCAAAAAACACAAAAACCTCTATTTTAGAAGTTCAAGGTCATTCAAGGTCATTGATGTTCACATGAATAAAAAGCTTGTCAATATTGCTTGTTATGATAAGCAGCATGTCTCTGCCTATGTGCAACCGTTTTCACGCTAAACGAGCCAATAGCAGTAAAATAACCACTTTTAAAGGGGTAGCCGTCTTTGAACGCCAACCCACACCGACCTCCTTGAACCTAGGGGGTTGGGACTTGAACTGCTAAAATCTACATTTAATGCTGAAAATTTCATATGCAGGTTGTCTTGGTCTATCTCCAACCATTTCGTCGCAATTTACTGTTGAAATGTGTGCTGCAGCCAACAATTGCAAAAAAATTCACCAAAACCCCCTTTTTAGGGGTTTAAGGTCGTTCAAGGTCATCGATGTTTACAAATCCAAAAAGCCCATCACCAGTGCTTGTTATGATATGTAGCAAGTCTGTACTTGCTCTGCACCTAGACTCCGCTATACATCTTTCCGATGCACACAACAACTGAAAAAGGTTGACATTTGGCCCGCACGCACAAAAAAATATTGCTCCCGTGCCCTGGCCCTACCAAATATTGCCCCCCAGCTTTAGATTCCTAGCTCCGCCCATGTTACTGAAAAGCTGTTTTCGCTTCCCACCGTCTCCATTTCCATCTTCCTGGATCTCAGCCAGTTCAGTGTATTTCAGGAATAGTTTGTGGCAAATTACTTTTGCATCAGACCTAAAAAAAATTCTGCGCTTCCACTTGCAGCCGACGAAATAGTAGTGATGATCGAGGGAAGGGTGAAAATTTTTTTTCTGAAATTTTTACTTTTATATCATAACATTTCATGTAATATTACACAACAACTCATAAAAAACAAACTGACATGCTATAATACCCATAAGAACAAAAGTAAAAATGCTGCAGTATTACAGACTAGACGAACCGTAAATAGTTCTTTCAGAGGAACTTTGAAAACAAATGAAAAACTGCATGAGTATTTTTGAAGGTCCAATAAGAATTTTAGGAATGTAGTTTTTTTTCTAGGGACAGACGGCAAAAAAAACACATGAATTTTCACAGCCTTATCAGTGCATGAAGCATTTATTCAGTACACAGACACATGAACTAGGAGACTTGTTTTTCTGTCACAGCAAGCATGATATGACAAAAGCAGAACATGAGGAGATCACTTGCAGCCTCGTCAAACTAGTGCTATCTAAGTTTCAAGTTTTTAAAATTCTAAACACTCCTGTTCCTGTAACACATAATGAACAGAAATGCAAATTCCACTAACTGTATCATTAACAAATGAAAACTCACACTGTTTACCTCATTAAATTAAACAGTGGAAGTAATATTTACATTAAAAGTGCAATTGTTAGCAGGCTTCCCACTCAATACTGTCAATTTTTCAGAACACGACTTACAGGTAATTTGAGCAAAGCTCATATGATGCACGATAGCAGCGGTTCTACCAAGTGGGCAATCGTGTACAGCGCGCAATAAAATGATAGTGCATATTGAAGGAGTACCCAAATTTGAGGCCTCTGTATGAATGACTCAAAGAAGTTAAAGGTCGGAATTCAAATGGTTAAAAATGTACGTTCAATGCTAAAAATTTCATAGGCAGCTAGTCCAGGTCTATCTTCAGCCATTTCAGCACAATTCACTCTTAAAATGTGCGTTGCAGTCGAAAATTGCAAAGAACACTAAAACTCTTTATTTTGGGGTTCACGGTCATTCAAGGTCATTGATGTTGACACCATTAAAAAGCTCGTCACTAATGCTTGTTATGATAAGCAGTATATCTGCGCCTATCTCCAACTGTTTTTACGCTAAAGGAGTCAATAGCAATAAAATAATCACTTTTTGGGTGAGTAGCCGTCTTTGACACACGCCTGCACAGGCCTCCTTGAATCTAGAGTCGGGACCTGGACTGTTAAAATCTGCATTTAATGCTGAAAATTTCATTTGCAGGTTGTCTTGGTCTATCTCCAGCCATTTTGTCACAATTCAACACTTTGAAATGTGTGCTGCAGTCAAAAACTGCGGAAAATTCATCAAAAACCCCTCTTTTGGAGTTTCAAGGTCGTTCAAGGTCATCGATGTTCATAAATCTAAAAATCCTGTCAGTAGTGCTTGTCATGAAAAGCAGTGCATGTCTGTACCTATCTGCAACCGTTTTCACAGTACAGGAGCCAATAGCGGCAACATAACGTCTTTTTAGAGGAGTTATCCCTCTTTGACACCCTCGTTCGAGGGGAACCCCCTCACCCAGAGGCACAGAATTTTGTCATGAAAAACTAGTCCTTGGGGCAGCCCATAGTGAAGATTTCATGATCCTAGCATGCACCGTTTTGATACAGCTCACGAGTGTGATGGACAGACAGACAGACGGACAGACAGATGCCTAAAAAATGGCTTAAATGCACAAAGCATACCGCTATTGCATGCAAAAAATTCAGGACATTCACAGAACGTTTTCCAATTAGTTAAATCAGTAAGTACAACAGAAGTGTAGTTAACTGAAGTGCTAAAAACTCATGAAATTGACAACAATTCTTTAAGTAGAAGAAATAACATCACAGCTCACAGAATCATGGTCACAAATAAGTCACAGCAAATGAGATCTGAAAATATGACAAACATACCAGAATAACAAAATATCATATTCATGCTCTGCCATTAATCCTACTGAGTTAATAATTTTTTTAAGTTGCAAGATCTTCACTAGAAATGTGAATATTTCAGGATATTCAAGAAATTTCAGAAATTTTCAGATGACTGTAAGGCTTGTGTTTGATGTGAGAAATTTGGTGAATTCAGTTCAGCTGTTGTCAAGATCACTAAGAATGTCTTCAGCAGTCTGCAGGTCATCAGCATCAGCTGCTGCAGTCAGTTGCTGCAGTCTGTCACCGGCGTCGTCCGTAACACTGTGGCTTTCACAGGTCAACTGACTGTTGCTATTGCTATGTGAATCATTGACGTGAAAACGTGAAACGTCACTGCTACTGTTCACGCTGGTCTCTGAAGGCTTGCCAGCTGCAGCAGCAGACTGCGATGCAGCAACTGCACCTAAATCCAGTAGCAAACACTGCATGTTATCATAAGACAGTCTTCGTATACGACTCATCAGAGCTCAAACTGGGCATAACATTTTGAAGGGGTAACCTGAGTCAATACAAGCTGAACCAATACAGTGACTATGGCAAAATGTCCTAACTAGGGCCGGTAACGATTAAATTTTTTTTAATAGTTAACTTTTTGAAATTTAATGATTAATTAATCGTTAATTTTAGTTAAAATTCAGTCATTGAAAATGCGTTGTTTAAACTATAATATCAATAAAAAAGTCACTGTAGAGTTACATGCACTGAAAGTGTTAATGAATTAAGAACATTTTAGGTTTTTAATGTTAATGACACCAGTCCCGGAGACAAACAAGCATGTTCACGGTTGATGGATCCAGCGACGAACATCTCTTGTTGACGATGTATCCGGCAGAACCGTTAATCGTTAAAAATAAAATTAATCGTTAATTTTCTTTGTTAGTTAACGATTAAATTTATCGTTAAAATCCGCAGAACAACAAGGTTCTACAAAATGCTACTTTAATATTTATTTTATTACATAAGAAAATAATGCAAACAAATTTGGGCGTTATTTATTAAAGAAATTTTTTTTACAAAAACATTAAAAACACTACCGAAAAAGTCTGAAAATGTACTACATGGAAAGTTGTTTTCAGTTTTCTTGAAATTTCACTGACAACAGATTGGATGTTTTGCCATTCTACCATTGATATGCTTCACATTCGGGGAGTCCACGCTGGTAAACACAGAAGTACATATTAAGTCTCAACAATAAACAGCAATAAGCAGACAACTAAGTCAAGTACGAACTGAGGCGAGCAGCACGACGCTCTAATGCAAGTTGTCGACTACGCTCCATTCTCTGTCTCTGTTCAACACTCAGCGTCTGTCAACATCCAATATACAACACAACGCAATGTGCTCATGCATACTGGACAAACTTTCGGTTGTATGTAACCAGCCTATCTCTCTGGTTTACTCCAGTTTAGAAAAAGTCCCAAAAACAAAAACTTGAGGACTGAAGCAGCTGAATGCATTGCAGCAAACGTTAGTGTCAATACAATAAACTAACCAAACTTACACCGTGTCCCAAAATTAGCGGCAGCCCTGTTTCAAACATGCCAATTCAGTTTGTAGTTCACAGATTTCAACGAAATATCGTACACTGCACCATCTTAACATTACTTACTGTCACACCCATTATGACATATGCACTTTACCACGTTTGCTCAATGTAACGTCATTATGACGTCAGAGTTTGTTTACATTAAGCTTACATTCAATATGTTGTCATTGACAACAGGATCAAGCAGCAGCGTACCTGCCTTAGACTAAGAGCTTGCATCGAAGCCAAAGTTGGCCACTTTGAGCACAAACTGTAAAGACATGTTCAGAATGATTGTCTCAATGACTGTTTCAAATTGTGTAAAAATTTATCAGGTATTAACAATTTTACACTAACTTATCTTTAGGGGTGCCGCCAATTTTGAGACACAGTGTAAATACCACGTCAAAATGCATATCAACTGCACCAATTCTTTGTGATCCTAGTAGTCTAAGGCCTAGACAGTTTCAAATGAGGAAACCAGCTGAGCCAAAACAGCAGGAATAAATAAAGCTGGGCAAATTATTGGCTCAAATGTAATTCAATTACAAATTACAAATTACTGACGTGAATGTAATTGAAGTCACAAATTACTTTGGAATCAAAACCCAAATTACAAATTACGTAATTTCAATTACTTCAACTACAAATTACATGCAATTGCATATCTTCTTTCTCAATTAGTATTATAGTGATTGACACTTTGAAGGCCTGGAAAAAAAAGCAATTGCAGGAATGTTTTATGACTTGACAACGATAGGCGATGCAGACTGTTAAGTGTTCATCCCATGATTAGCAAAATGAAAGGTCTGCTATCTACAGTCTACAATATTTAAACAAAAAATTTGAGCTAATGCTCAAGAGATGCGCGAAAGCCTATAGCAGTTCCGGTTCAGCAGTTTAGCTGAAAATTGGGGTGTTCACGCTAAGTAAATATATAAATACCAAATTCTCTATCTGAAATGCACAACAATAGTAGTGTGGTGCCACCTTGTGTATGATATAGACTTGTGTCGCAGCCCAAAATCGCGAAAAAAATCCATAAAACTCCCTATTTTAGCGTTCAAGGTCATTCAAGGTCACTGAATTTGGCGCCAATCGAGAGCCAGTGTACGACTTCCTATTAGTGATTAATAGTAACCTAGGCCTTATATGGCACCGTTATTGAGATAGTGACTTATTGGCCAAAAATTGCAAATTCTGCCCACCCCCTCTCATTTAGCGCCCTCGTTCAGGTGACCCCCTTCAAATTTATGGAAAAGCTTTACGGTTCCTGAAACGGTAAAGATTTGGTGATCCCAGCTTGCACCGTTTTTGACTGATCCACCCGTGTGACAGACATACAGACAGAATTGTGATGGCTAAAACGCGCTGAAAGCAGTAGCTGCTTTTGCGCGTAAAAACTTGTGCAGAAGAACAATTATAACTGAAAACATAAATCACATGGCAAAGTGTAGTTAACTAAACAAGATAATGTTCATACGAACACGGAGTCTGTCCAATGCATTTCGACAGTTTACAGTATATGTCCATATAAATATAATCACTGAGCTGTTTAGACTGGTAGAAAAAAATCAAACAGTTTAATTTGAAATTGTACAGCAGCAATGATCCTTTTATCCTTCTGTATTATTTTTAACTAAACAATAAACACTGTCAGTTACGAGACCATTCGATACGTCACCAGCGCTTTACTATAAAAGGTCCATCGTCACCATGCATCTATCTTTCACCGTTATGGAGATATAGCGCCTCAAAGATAATGGGGTCACGAGTTTGACCTATTGGGGTCACGTGACGTCATCAGTCATGTGACCATTCGACTCCCGGGGGTTGACTTCCTATCGGCGGTCCATGGCGACCATGCATCCATCTGGCACCGTTACAGAGATATGGTGCCTTAACTGTTGGATGCACGGACGCTGACACGGAAAGAAAGAAGGGAAACAGAAAAAAGACAATGAAAGGGAAAGTGGAAGGGGAAAAGGAAGAG
>Ga0209367_1000465_pt1 | contig 40030 bp, 18 predicted proteins | sample WorMetLIZISLAND2_FD_187412 | JGI IMG/M metagenome (GOLD analysis project Ga0209367, IMG submission 187412) | Marine gutless worms symbiont microbial communities from Max Planck institute for Marine Microbiology, Germany - Olavius geniculatus... ...
TCGTTTTTCAACAGAATCACATTTTATTTGGCTGTTAGATGTAGAAGGTTTCAGTAAATAAAGCTGTAAAATTTCGTATTAAAATCCCAAACGGTTGCTGAGAAAATGGCGAAAAAATTTAGGGGTCCACTTTTTTCTGCCGCACCCTGTAGTAGTAGTAAAAAAGGTAAAGATCGTCAATTTGTATAGCGCATCATCACAAACACGCCTCTAATGCGCTTTCGTCACTAACCAGAGCCGCCTGCCGCACGGCCACCGTGTGCAGCCTGCAGGACACAGGCTGGTGCAGCGGCCGACTAGGCAACCCCAGTCAGCTGTACTAAGGTCCCCATCTTCCGTAACTCATGTGAATGAGTTACTACTCATTTTATCATCCCACGGAAGGTAGAAGGCTGAGTCAACCTAGCTGGCAGGCTTCGCACCGAAATGGTTTACCTGTCCGCAGGCAGTCACCCATCGCAGTACTAACCGGGCCTGGCATAGATTAACTTCGTTTCAACCGAAACGCGTTACCAACTACGCCACGCCACCACGCCAACAGTGAAGGACAATCTTAATGGTGCTGTCATCATGTCACTGCCACTGTGACAGTTCACCCGGTTCATTTGACAAATGTAGTGCAAGTACCGTGTGGCCACTAACCTCTACACCAAACTAACTAACACCCCGCCTCAGATCCGCCGAAAATGGCAGCTACACTACTACACTCACCATCGCCATTTGTTACCTTCGCCAACGCCAAGGAGGTTATGTTTTTGCCGGTTTTTGTTTGTCTGTGTGTGTGTGTGTACAAGATAACTCAAAAAGTTATGGACGGATCTTTCTGAAATTTTGAGGATACGTTGGGCATGGCACAAACTACAAGTGTTTAAATTTTGGGGGTGATCCGGGATGAATCCTGGATTCTGGATCACTTTGAAATTTTTGTTACCATTGCGTTAAAAGAGGCATAAGCAGAACCGCTGCAAAACCAAAGATGGTGACACCACCTGGCGAATAGCATTGCCTTGGTGGAGGTACCTGCGGGCTACGACTGCTATCTAGTTATTACTGAGGCCAAAAGCTAATACTCATTTCATCATAACATGGCGCGTAGAAAGTGGCTGGTTTTGTAGTTGTACTGAGATGGTTTACCTGGTTGCGGACAGTCACCCAAACCCAAGCCTGGCATAGAGCAACTATGTTGATTCGACAGTCGACACAATGCGTTCGTTACCACCACTCCATGCCACTAACCAATAGGTATGAAGATAGACATACACAGTTGTGGAGAAGGCGGAGGCAGTTCATCGTCATCGTCATCATCTTTCAATCTGTCGTCAGCACCCGCATCGCCATGAGTGCTGTCTGAGTGGTCTTCTGGTTCTCCATGTTCCCTTCAAACGGTAACAAACACAGCCACCATGAGGTCCTCAAGGACTGTCCTCGACATCAAAAACAGATCAAGGACAAAAACTGTGCCCATAGCCTCAAACAGGTCTGGCCTCAGTCTTGGCCTTGTCCTCGGCTTTAAATACCACTGGCCTCAAGGATCACTGGCCTTATTCTTGGCCTTGAGAATGCTGGCTTCAAACGGTGACGGCCCACCATAGCCAGGGGCCGCCACAGCCAAGGGCCACTATAGCCACAATCCCATAGCCAACCAGGGCCGCCATAGCCATGGGTGCCATAGTTAGGGTTACGGTTAGGGTTAGGACCCCACATTCCTATAGGCTTCCCATAGAATCCCCGCTTGAGGAAAGGGGTGGCTGTAGGGGGTCGCCGATAATACAAATGGCCAGCTCTGCCACACTTTCTTATAGGCTACTAGGGTTAGGGTTAGGGTCAGAGTTAGGGTCAGGGTCAGAGTTAGGGTTAGGGCTAGTGGGGTCCTAACCCTAACCGTAAAACCTAACTATGGTGGCTTCTGGCTATGGCTATGGCATTGTGGCTACGGCGGCCCTTGGCTATTGCGGGCCACAATCCCTCAAACCCATCTCTGAACAAATCACTTTATTACACACACAACTATTAAAACCAGGCCACACTCCATCAAGAATATTGCAAAATCTGACAAAAGTACCAGTGTTCAGTTTTGAAAAACAGAACCAAACGAAACTGGCCTCAAATTTTGGAAAGCCCAAAGACATTTTCTGCAGCTCTGTTTTCAAAAGATGACCTGGCCATTTTTAAACAGTTTTCATGTTTTCACATTAGCGAAACTCATTTACCGTACAAGTACAGTGATTAAAAAACAAATTAGATTAAATACACTATATATATTCTGAATACACTACCAGTAATTAGCTTGCAACTGCTATTTTAGACTTTAAATGAAAGCAAAATGTTCTTGTGAGTATTACCATTTATCAGCTGCTGGCACAGTCACTCAACATTGAAAGTATCCACCTCAAACCCCTTAATGCTTAAAGTACCCACCAATAAAGTTAGTTATAGTCAGTTCTCATGTAACAATGACACCTTTTATGATTATCAATGTGATATTGTAAAAATGAAACAAAAACATTTTCACAATGAAAATATACAAGCAAAATAGTGCTTTTTCCATTGAACAGATGGATCTTTTATTCTGATACGGCATGACTACGGTATGATATAACACAAATACTGTAAGATGGCATACATTTCTACCAGTCTTGCAATATCGCATGTATCATCGATCGTTGGTGCTGGTATCACCTCACATTTTCCAGTCTCCTTGTCTGTCACTATCACTGAATTACGAATAGCTGACACCAGTATATCAATGTCGCTCTTGCTACCATAAGCCATCTGTGACATACACAAATCAACATCAAGAATATATAATTATATATCTTAATAAATGCAAAATATTTTTAATAAACTAGATCAAGACACCGCCCCAAAATAGGATACCTCAGTTTAAGCAATATGACATACTTCAGCAAACTTATAATGACGTTTCTTAGTTGGTATTCACATATTTGTGCGAATGTTATGGGTTATGATTAAGGATAGAGTTAAGATCAGGCTACAAATACCAAATTCTCTATCTGGATCACATAACGATAGTAGCATGGCGCCACCTTGTGAATGATATAGACTTGTGTCGCAGCCCGAAATTGCCAAAAAAATCCATAAAACCCCCTATTTTGGCGATCAAGATCATTCAAGGTCATTGAATTTGGCGCCAAACGAGAGCCAGTGTACAACTTCCTATTAGTGATTAATAGCAACCTAGGCCCTATCTCGCACCGTTACTGAGATACAGCAACTTATTGGCCAAAAATCGCAAATTTTTCCCACCCCCTCTCATTTAGCGCCCTCGTTCAGGGTGACCCCCTTCGAATTTATGGAAAAACTTTATGGTTCCTGAAACTAGAGTCTTCCAGGCAGCCGGTGAAGATTTAATGATCCTAGCTTGCACCGTTTTTGACTGATCCACCTGTGTGACACACGGACAGACAGACAGAATTGCGATGGCTAAGACGCGCTGAAAGCAGTAGCGGCTTTTGCATGTAAAAATTGAAAGTTCACTTGTAGTTTCTTACACACTTTTAGGCAAATATTCTACTTGAACCTTGACATATAAATTTTTATGCATTAGTCTGAATTAAAACTTTTTGCTAACACTGAATACAGTTGCTTTAGGCCGCTATTTTCTCGCCTCTTCAGTGTTCCTGTTACATCAGCGTTTGTAGAACAAGTTTCTCACAGGGCAGCATTATAATGCAACCACACCATTCAAATTAAGACACTGTGCTTGAGAAGCTGATGTTCCTGATGCAACATGCAACGTTAACTTGTAACTGCAGTTGATAAATTGATATGGACTACTGAAATATCATGCCATAATGTAAATATTAGATTGATGTTCGCTGTCACTGGATCAATGAGATTATTGATATTTTTGGTCCTAAAAAGATTTTACATCTAAATTGCATGTTTATGGTGTTCGGACCTATTCAGTATTCAGTGCATTAAAATTTAAATGCTTTGGTCTTGGCATTGCGAGTTGGTACCTTGGTCCCATCACTGCATAATAGCAGAGAAAGCAACATGGTGAAAAAATACGTAAAAATTTTAAATACCAAATATCGTTCATTAACTTTGGTCTTCGATTCGATAACATCTATGGTAAATATGCATTAAAACCAAGTCATATATTGACAAAAGCAACCTAGAATCACACACACCAAATTACGCTCAAACGGAAGCACTTTCAGTTGTAAAACGTAAGTAGTAAGTTGAAATTCTAAAGCAGGCGTGTTATTCACGAAACGTGCAGTTTGCTCATTTTTAGCACCATATTCTTACGATTTTAAATTTTTGCATTGTATAACGTACAAAAAAACTAAACCTTACAGCAGTTTCTGTAACTGAGTTTACGTATACATTATGCAAATAACACAATACACACTCAGATCTACTTACTTATTTAAACATTTTCGCATTGTTTGTTTATCAAGAATAATCTAGGTCATGTCAAACGTCATATGGGTCATGTTGTGATGCTTGTGAGAAATCTGCAACAGTTTGTTGAAATAGTTGCATTGGGTAATATTTGTACTATAAGGACTAGAAAACCTTCTTTTCAGATAAGGTGTTTGCGATATTTGAAGACAGTGGCAGCTGACATGGCGACGTTTTCAACAAGTGAATGCAAATGTCAGCGGCTTGACGGAAAAGTGGCCGTTGTGACCGCTTCAACTGCTGGGTGTGTATTATATTATAGGGATGCTGGTTATATGCGAATATGCGATCGCATATTTTGCCAAAACCCGCATATCGCATGTTTTTCCGCATTTTCAAAAAGGTCAGTGCTAGGGGTAGATCGGCGATCTCGCACTAGTGAGCAGAAAATTACTAGTGGTAGATCGATCGCCACTTTATCTAATTACATTTATCACATTATTAATGTAAGGATGCAGCCATATTTCTTCACTGCATTACCAGTACTGTGGTTGGGACTGAAATATCAGTCACTTTGTTATCAATTACCAAATTTATTCAAAAACAATATATTTTTAAGTCTGTGTTACAAAGAAACAGATATGGCTGGAGATGGACTCTGATATATTACTGAATAAGCCTGATTTAAATACGTGACAGTGTCGTGGCATGGTCCTATGACTACCAGGATATCTCAACGATTTCTTGATCATATTTGCACAAAATGCTTTAATACCAATGAGAATCAATACAGTATAGTCACTTTGCAACTTTGTCAATCAATCAATCAATCAAGTTTATTTCAGACAGAAACGTCCATAGAACACAGAATATTTAATCACCTGCCATATTTTGTTCAAATGTTTCGAATTAGTATTTATTTAGCTACAACTGGTAAAAATTTCATGCAAATTGCTTATCATTTGAGTGAAATATGAAAAAAAACAAAAAGGGGTCCTTTTATATGAAACACCGTGTACAATAACAGAGGGCTTAACTTGTCTAACACCATATTGGTAACAGAGATATTGTGTTATTGAAATTCAACAGTTAATATCTCCATTTCTCCAGGACTGGGAATACCGTCTGCAATTTGATGGAGGAGAGTCTTCAAAGTCCTTCATCGTCATTTCCACTGTGTGAAAATTTTGCAGTTGATACTTAACTGCCCAATCTAATACACTTCAGATTCATCTTACTTACTAAATTGCTGGATAGCTGAATTATGCCTACCATTAATTGTTCAGTAATACTAATTTTTTATGCTCTTTGCGGTTTTTATATGATTGCAGAAACAGTCATGTCATGTTGCCGTGCAGTCGTCAACGACGTTGGCGACCATGGGCTGCCATAGCAATATGTCTTCTGAAGCCCTGATGAGCTCTGTTGGGCTCATTTTGTCCTTTCATGTCTCCATGATTCACACAAGCTGTCCACATACTGCAGTTTCTGACGCCCTCTTGCTTGCTGTCGTCCCATCTATCCTTCCCATCACCACCAAATTCTCAAGATCAGGTCTTCTCAACACATGCCGCAGGAAAGCAGTTAGCTGCAGAACATTAAAATACTCGAACATAGCACCGTAAAATATTGCTCGAATACCGGGTAGGTTTGAAAGCTAATTCAGTACTTGAATTATTTTCCTGCACAACTGTGGCCAGCCTGCTTCTTATAATGTGTGTAATGATTGTGTCACTGCAGGATCAGAACAGCAGAAGACTGTGCTGGCGCTGTGGCATTCCTTGCGTCGGATGATGCCAGCTACATCACCGGTGAGACAATTGCGATTGCTGGCGGCATGCAGTCCCGGCTCTAAGTCAACACTGGTGTAGTACTCTACTCTGGCAGTGGACTCGAGTGCTTATTTTTTCGGACTTGGACTCAAACCCACTGGACTCATCAGACTCAGTACCGTGTGATGTGGAAGTAACTGCGCCACGTTAATTTTCATATTTTAACTAATTATTCTGTTAAAGACAAGTATAGAGTAATTTCTAATGTTTTTTGTGTTTTCGTTTATCACATGTTCAAATTGGGAACATTCTGTCTCATATGAACTCATTTGACTCTAACGCTTATGAAGTAAAGTGAACCTGGACCCACATTTTCAAAACTTTCCACAATTTTTCCTAAGAGATTTTTTGTAAGATATTTTCGTAGTAGTCTGCACTTTTTTCCAAAGTTTCCAAAGATGATCCTTGCAGGCAGTTCCAAAACTGTGAGATACTGTCCTGATTTGATGTTTTGCATGCGATGGCAGCATGTAGTATTGGTTATTTAGGAACGCAATGTTTTCGTCATGTTTATGTTGGATTTAAGTTGATTATTATGCATGTCAGTTGCCCATTATCCTAAACTGATGTTTTTTTCATAAAAATGTGTTTGTAATGTTTTATTTTTTTTGCAACAAAAATTATTTCATATATAAGCTTTGGATGTGTGAAAAATGATGATTTAAAAAATTTTGTGCCAAACGAAGTGCTACTAATTATAAAAATAATGATAGATTTTGGATTTAGATTTGCCGACAAAACCGACATATCTATGATAACAAAAATTATTCATATATGAAAAAAACTCAGCTACCAACTTTCAAAAAATGGATTATGTTAATACATCAGATAATAAAGTATCACATATCACACTTTCTAATGAAAGTTTACAAATGTGCTTTTAAAATAAAATCACATTAGTGGTTTGTCTGTGTTACCAATGGTAGTCTTTCACTGTATGATTCAGTAGCTTTTATAATTATGATGGTGACTTGGGCATACACTCCGTCTCGGAAAAATGTTCTGTGGATATGTGTTTCAAATACCCTTGAGCATTGCCAACAACTGGCAAAATGGGATGACATCTGACTAACTTATTACGAAAATAAAAACCAGTGACTTTTTTTCTGAGACAGTGTATATGGCTGCTATTTATTCATCCCAGTCACAGGCATTGGCATCACTGTTATCTGTTTTACACAAGATTCTGTACCGTACAGATAAGTGTCAACTGCAGTAAATGTAGTATTTTTTGCTCTACTGCTTTATTGTCATACCTGTTGTTATTTTTAAAAGAGAAAACATTTATAGCTATACTGGCTTTTCCTCTGTGATATGCTAACTGCTATGCGGTCCAGTTGCAGAGTTGCTAGATTGGGCGAAAAAGCGCAAATTGGGCTACTTCTGGCAGCCGTTGGCAACCTAATATTTGACTTATGGCATCTTGCTTGCTACTTCACTGGCTTCCATTTGGTTACATACATATATAGACAAAAATGGGCTACTTTTTGCCAGTTCCAAAAAAATTGGCAGTCCCGTCTAATTGCACTGCAGTGCGTATCACTTGTTGGTTGCATTTCAGTAATAGTCATAAAATTACTTAAGCCGAAAAATTTCCATACTTCATTTGCGGTGACTATAAGCTGTGTTGTAACATGGAATGTTAAAAACATCACCAAACCTCAGCTTTCACCACACTGCAACCAAAGCGCAGATATTTTTTAGGCATTAGCTTCAGCCAGTTAGTCGATGGGTTAGTCTGCCAGCTGTGGTCATACATCAGCCTGTTCTAATCTTCCACCGTACAAATTATGCCAGTGCAAATTCTAAGCTGAAACTAGTGGGTAGATTCAACTTCTCTCCCTCCCTTTTTTCCCTATCCTCTCTTCTCCCTCTCCCCCTTTTCCTTCCAGTCCACTTTCCCTGCCCTTGAAACATGGTTTGGGGTGTCACTCCCAAGAAAATTTTTTGAAATTCTACACTGAGCTGTGGGTGATTTTTGGTGCATTTTGAGACGTGTAAAACTGATCCATTGTTTTCGGTTTCAAAATACTTCTGCCGGCCACAAAATAGCAAAAAATAATCGATTGACCCATTTTGGCAAAATGCTGCCTGGAGTGTGGGCATTTTGCCCTAGTGGTGGGTTTCTAAAGTAGCCCTGGATTACGCCAATAAAAATGAAGACAAACAATAGTTGACTGTTGTATAACGGCAGCAATATTTATAGAGAAAGAGAGAGACAAGAGATGATGCAGCGTGGCAAAAACAACAAATACTCACTCACAGACTCACAAACACATGCAGTAGAAGCCACATGTGATGCGTGTTGTTAATAAATACTGTATACGTGAAAACACAGCACCGGCCGCCGTGCACTGCAGCACCAGCCTGCCTTAGTAGCTCTCCACACCGAGAATCAAAAAACATGACAGCAAACTCTCACCATTATCTTCACCAGATACTGATACCAGTTACTGAAATTTATCTGCTGATGGGGTCGGCACAAAATCTGCAACCAAACGATCGTTATTGAAGTCCGCACGACGCACCCAAAATGTGTCGCTATATTACCTTGTGAAATTCTAATGCTGTAAACTAGCTCACACCTGCAGGTTTACACGACTACTAGAGACACTGCAACGATATGAGTTCTTACCCATACCCACAAGGTTCTTGCCCAGTGCCATGTTTTTTGACCCACGACATAGATATGATATATTACATACAATATCACTACAATATTATTATAAATGACAAAATGTGAACAATAGCATATCTGTACAAAGACAGTGCAGTAGAATATAGTACCATAAACAACACACGGCAAGCTATGCAGACATTCACTCACTATATCAGCACAGATGTAAACACTGTCACAAATGCATTAACTTAGTTACTGTGGCACTGAAACTGGCCAATATAACTCGATGCACAAAATTTTGCCAGGGATTTTCTGCTAACAGACTGGCCAACAGAGCGAGCTTATCAACTGTAGAATTCAGTTTAGAAGTGCAAGGTCTGCAAAATACAACTTCCGCATGGTTTTCAGTTCTGTTTTTTTAAACTGGCTAAAAGGTAAAAAAGGTAAAGGTCGTCAATCTGTATAGCGCATCGTCGCAAACACGCCTCTAATGCGCTTTCGTCACTAACCAGAGCCGCCTGCCGCACGGCCACCGTGTGCAGCCTGCAGACACAGGCTGGCGCAGTGGCCAGCTTGGCAACCCCAGTCAGCTGTACCAAGGTCCCCACCTTCCGTAACCCATGTAAATGAGTTACTACTCATTTTACCGTCCCACGAAGGGTAGAAGGCCGAGTCGACCTAGCTGGCAGGCTAAGTCCTGTTTTGGTTTCACTTTTACCATATGTCTGGAAAACCAAGTGGAAATGACGGAGAATCTGACAGCTGTCTGGTAACTGGCCCAAAGTCTGGGATTTCCTAAGGGGGAAAAATCCTGTCATGAAAAATCACTTATATTGATGGCGTCATATTTTGGGCAAGTACAAGTACACAAGTATCCGTACAAGATTCGATTTGCCGATCACATATTGTGCGGCGGTGGCATGGGTTAAACAGTGTGGGCAAGAAGCTGGAATTTTCTGACAGCAGGGTTCCCACTCTTTTACTGACAAAAAAAATCAAGGATCCCATGAAAAATTTTCCAGGACTTTTTTGTAGCCCATGAATGTTTAAGTATAACGTATGGTACCACAAATTTAAAAGTAAGGGACTACAAGTAATATGCGAGTGAAGCGAGCAGAAAAAAATGATTTCCATTTGAAACCATGAAAAAAATTGTGATTTTCAAGGATATTTTTCCAAGACTTTCCAGGACCCAAGCTTAATTTCCAGCACTTTCCAAGACCAAAGTGGTTTTGCAGGACTTTCTAGGTCCTGGAATTTCCAAGAAAAAAATCCACGACTTTTCAGGACTTTGTAGGAGGCGTGGGAACCCTGTGACGGACAGCTGCAAATTATCAACGGGTGATGAAGATGCTCTAAGATTTTGTGTGCCAAGTTCTGCCAATTTCTGAAATTCCCCGCACTGGCTGATTCAGTTTATCACAGTTCCCGCAGAGCTTAACAAAAAAACACGCATGTGCATGTTTCTAAAACATACACAAAGAATATATTTAATTAATATATATAATTCATGTATATTCGTTACTACATTTAGCAACATGTACACGTTTTGCAGCCACGTAGTATTTGAGTTCTTATCATAGGACTTGAGTCCTTATTTTTTGTGGACTCGAACTAATAGGAACTACATCACTGGTTTCTTGCAAAGCACTGTGGGAACTGTGACAAGGAGAATGCCCGGTGCTGTCAGTTGGTGCTAGAAGTGGGGATCTGTTTACCGAGCACCCTGGAGCCATCCTTGCGTTTCCACAGTGCTGACACATCGCTAAACCCAGCCGACAGGTAGACATCATCATACAGCCCACTGAGACCACCTGCATTTGAGTGATTGACTACGACATGGACCCCACATGACCGACGGGACTCCAGGCCGAGCAGGGCGCAGCGAAGCAGCGCTCTGATCGGTGAAGTAGGACCACTGGGCAGAACGGCGATACACAGCATGCTGGGATACTGAGATAACAGCGGCCCACCAGGTGTTGCCTGCTCAGTACTGTCATACAGACTCTGCACTATACCCTGTCCACAGTAACACACCAGCTTATTATAATACTCGGTGCAAAATAGTAATTTAAATGCATTTTGTGAATTTGATAGTTAAAACAATTGACTACGGTACACTTGTTTCTTTAATAGCCTAAAGTATAGCTATAAATACCACCAACATACTCAACACAATCAGCAATGCAGTGGTGTGACACCATTCGCATTACGACGTCACGCCACTGCTCGCAGACAGCCACAGAACTAAATAAAATCTAACCCATTATTTCATCTGTTCACTGCGTTCACTTGGTGGAGATAACTACTAGCTGTTCAATCAAAGTCGGACAAGACACGTTCAGCATGCTTGTATACTCGTGACGTGGATGATTGCGGATGTTCCTCAGGAAGGACAGGACAGTCCAACTACTCTGGGTGCTACGCTTGCAGACTCTCATGTATCTGTTGTGTTGGCAAGTAGATTTGTTGAAAATCCTACAGAAGAAGAAGAAGAAGATTTCGCATAGACTAGGTCCGTTGCGAGGGAACTCATTCCCTTTACAGCGCTTTGAGCCGGCGAGGGCGAAGCCGGCACGATGGTTTTACCTGCCCGCAGGCAGTCACCCACCGCAGTACTAACTTACTAAGCCCAATTAAGCTAGCATACAGCCCAGGTCGGCCGGATGGCAGTATACTAGCAGTCCTGGCCACAGGGGCTACTGTTGCGCAGAACTCGCCGTTTCTTCCCTAGCGATGGGCATGACCACCGCTAGTACTCATTTTACCATCCCACAGAAGGTAGAAGGCTGAGTCGACCTAGCTGACAGGCTTTGCACCGAGATGGTTTACCTGCCCGCAGGCAGTCACCCATTGTGGTACTAACCGGGCCCGGCGTAGAGTAACTTCGTTTTATCCGAAACGTGTTACAAACTACGCCACACCACCACCAAAAGTATAACATGAGAAGAGAGCACGAGGCTGACACCCCTGTTCTTGAAGTGGTAGCCGAGCCTCTCGTCTAGCTAGTCACGGTTTCAACCACTAGTTCATTCAGAGAGTTTCAGATCAAAGTTCAAGACAAACCTCGGAATTGGAGTCGGTAGCCGAGAGTTTGGGACATTTGTCTCTGAGTGTCGGCAACCAAGTCTCATCAAACCACTCGTAATACTGGCCGACGTCGGGGCACGTGACCGCGTAACCACAGACGGTCATGTCAGTGGAGTCTTCTACTACACAGCACTGGCAGTCACTGAACTCCAACAAACCACCCACATGCCTACAGACCAGACACACTAACAGCTATCACATGGACATACAGACGCTGAAACAGCGACAGACACGAAATCTTCGCTGTTGGCTCTAAGGTCCGGTTTTTCCATCGCCAATCAAATCAAATTTGATCTCCGATTTACTGATCTTGAATTAACCTGATGTTCAGAATTGATCGTCGATCAACTGTGTTTCGTTTTTCCGTGCATTTTCGATCTCCAATTACGTGATTGGCGATTAGCTGATCCGCCGTCAACTGAGCCTACTTTATGCCAATCTGATTGGCTGACAGTGACCTCAATTTGCGGTGTTGTGCTAAATTACCCAGCATCACTGCGAGTGGACGCCGTAGCCAGTAAACGTCGTCATAGCAATGATATCAACGATATTGTCCATCGTCTGCTGTCAAACATGCGTTCTATCACAAATCTCTACGGGAGCGTCTATCCATTTAATTTCTTCACAAAACACCATGCACAGTATAAATGGATCAGTAGTGACTGATCGCCATGCCTGGAACTTCATTTTAATGCGTGAATTGCCGTTCTGACCGGCAACGTCAAGCGATGTTTCTGGTGCGAATAAGCAACGAAATGCAAATCGCCACGTTTAATCGTCAATTATCCGACTTGATCCGCCAACATTCGGCCATCAACTTGATGGGAGATTTGATGGAGATGGACGCTAAATGGCGATGGAAAAACGGTTATTGAGATGATCTCCAATCAAGTACCAAAGTTGATCGGAAATCAATTTGATCGGCCATCAAATGTGTATGGAAAAACGGGACCTAAGTGGGACTCTGTGATATGATACAAGAATTTGACATCGCAATCAATGGAATTAAATGAGAGAGAGATAGATTTTCAACCAATAACTAGCTGCGACAGCTTAAGACTCCAGCTGTCACCAGGGATGGCCACCCATACATCGGTGTTTGAAAGCCAGCAAATCTGAACTAGTTTTTATTTATTTACCTTACTCCACATCCAATGCAACTTCCTGCATCGTACAACACAAACAGTACCACCATATGGCAATGGAGGGTTGTACAAGGGGTCCAACAAGGTACCAACGGGTAGCCATTGGGCGACCCAATTTACTTGTTCAGACAGTTTTCCAGTAAGACATACCATTTTGCCACAATACATGTGTTACAAACAAACACAAGCTAAAAACCGTCCAACAACAATCAGCAAACTGAAATGATGGTGTAATATGAACACCATTGAAAAACTGTGCCCAATGAGCTAGCAAAAGTAAGTTGTATGCAAGAGATTTCTATTCTACTGACCAGTCAGCAAACAGCTGCGAGTCAATGTCTGACTTCGATGATGAACTGTCAGTGAAGATTTGTTGACAGACTTTATGCACACCATCCTGTGCACACACACATAAATCAGTGAGCAATGCCACTAACTGTGAAGTTAAAGGTTAAAGGGTGCATATATCCCTTTATGGAAGACAAATCTCAGAGCTATGGAGCACCACCCGCTACATCACACAGCCGGTCTGGCAGCTGCCAAACAATGTTCGGGTGCATATATAAATTTTTCCCCAACAATACCTAAACACAGTAAAATATTGGTGCAAAATAGTCTTCGGCCTCAAAGAAGCTTTGCTCGCCTCACCCCAGATCAGGGTGACACTGCCCCTGTCCCTGCCAACCTTCTTGCACTCATGTGTGCCACTTGCCATAAAAGCAGGATCAAGCCAAACTACGCTACGGATGAACCCGCCTTCCCCCCCACCCCATAATCCCAGCCAAGCAGGCAGGCCAGTACTTGATTTTCCTACCTCAAAGGGATGGCAGGCTGAGTTGACCTTAGTGGTCGGTTATATACTGATATGGCTTAACTGTTCACAATCAACTATCCAAGTAGAAATCACCTGACAGCAACCCAACTGGAAGTCAAACCCACGACTGTATGAGTCCAATGTCCTAACCAATGCGTCACAAAGCCACCCAGTTGACAAGATATGAGAAAAGTTCGGTCAAGAAGTAAGTGCAGTTTCCCTGACAAAGAGTTGCCCCGCTGGTATTTTCCCGACTCTTTGCCAATTTTACCCCAACAGCATCAAATTTCCTGACACTTAGGGGTTTTGTGCAAAACTGGAAAAAGTATGCAAATAGACAAATCAGTCCAATGACGCAGCAGGTTAACCTTGTCAACAGGGCAGTAAGGTCGTACAACGACACAGCTGGATGTAAATTTAGCAGCGGCGACCGACTGTGGTGGAACATCGTGCGATGTTGTGACTGGAGATGCAGACTTTCTGTCAACTGGCAACAAGCTCTGTCAGCAGACAAAATGCAATGCTGTATACAATATACAAACTTGTAGAACAAGAAGTACTTAAACGAATCTAATGTATACTCAGCACACACTGCACTGCGAGCCGTAGAGGCCGTAGAGCCATAATGTCCCATCACTTAATTATCAGGCCATCCATCTGTGCATTCTATACGCGTTCATAACTCAAGTAACAAGGCATAAAAATCCTTGATTGATGTAAATGTTCTCCATGGCACACTAGCTGCTACACCATCTTTCAGCTTTAAAATGTCTAATGTCAGAGTTAGGGTTGTGCTGTGCAGTTGGACAGTTCGTATGCATAGATTTATGAGTGCGCGGTTAGCTAAATATTGTGTCGGCACAGGGTCATATATTCACTTCCTTGTTACCATTAGCTAAACCATCACAGAAACATTTTCGGCTGCTACACTAATCAGTAAACATTGGGCAAGTAGGCCTAATATGACAAATAACATCAAATGAAGAAAGCTTTAGACCATGTTAGTGATTACCAACTAAAGTCAGCTTGTAAGGATGCCATATGCATAGCCCCATCTAATGGGGTGTTTACACAATCCAGCAAACATCCAGCAAACTTCTAGCAAATGTATTCAAAATACACGTGCTAATGTTTGCTGGATCATGTAAACACCCTGTAAGGTTATCCAAAATGATTTTTGCTGTTTTTAGAGGACTGATATCATCACATCGTCCTTACACACAGTTTTAAACTGGTAAGTTTTTTTTACATATATATTTGCTGTTTTTTTGCCAAAAGTCGTGAAATGAGTCTGACATATACACGATGTTTCACAAAAAGGCACCCTTTTTCTTTCTTTCGTAATTTAGTCAAATAACAATCAACTTACACAAAATTTTTACCAAATGTAGCTAAAGAAATAATAATTTAAAATATTTGGACAAGATATGGCTTTTTTCTTAAATATTCTTTGCTAGTCGTGATGTAATGCTGACGTGATAGTGTGCCGCAAGTACAAACTGGCTTGTCGCAACCGATGCTGACAGACTGCTGAATAGCTGCTCTGCGTCGATGGCGAACTTTATCTGGTTTATTGATGACAAACTGTTAAAGTTAACTGTTTAACAGTTTTACCACTGTAGCCACAAAAAATGACAAAAACGATCACTTTCACACACTTTTACACCTTCCAGCAAGCGAGTGCACTAGCATGCACCGCTTGCGAAATGGTTAAGTTTTTGGATTGCAAGACGCCTGATTTTATGCCCCCATGTTGCTTAGTGCTGATACAATAAACATTTTTCACCAGTGAACAAGATAAAGTACCAACTAAAGTCAGCTTGTAAGGATGCCATATGCATAGCCCCATCTAATAAGTTTGCCATCGAAGCAGGGTAACAACTGACAGAACCAGCTGCGAAAAGCCAGTTTGTACTCACAACACATGATGTCAGCATTACATCACGACTAGCAAAGAATATTTAACCAACAGTCATATTTTGTTGAAATAATTTGAATTAGTATTTCTTCAGCTACATCTGGTAAAAATTTCATGCAAATTGATCACCATTCAACTGAGTTATAAAAGAAACAAAAAAGGTGCCTTTTTTATGTAACGCCGTGTATACAACTAAAGATCCGGGACATATCTCTTATACAAGTTGAAATATAGCCCGATTTGTCTGTTTGATTCACAGTATTCGATGGCCAAACCCCAAACTCCCCACAGATGATAAGATCTCGCAGATATATCTTACAAAAGCTGAGTTATAGCCCATTTTGTCCACAATTTAGTCATGGCAAAATTTAATTGGCAGCATTCAATGACCCAATGCCGGAAATCCCACCAACAAAATATGCAACTAGAAAGCAGTCATAGCCTGCAGATACCTTCGCCAAGGCAAAGCTATTCACCAGGTGGCGTCACCACCTTCGCTTTGCCAGCGGTTCCTTTATGCCCCCTTTAACGCAATGGTAATGAAAATTTCAAAGTAATCCAGAATCCAGGATTCCTGCCGGATCACTCCCAAAATTGAATCACTTGTAGTTTATGCCATGCCCGACATACCCTAAAAATTTCAGAAAGATCCGTCCATAACTTTTTGAGTTATCTTGCTAACACACAGACAAACAGACAAACAAACAAACAAAAACCGGCAAAAACATTACCTCCTTGGCGAAGGTAAAGATCTTGCAGATATCTCTTACAGAAGCCCATTTTGTCCCAAAATTTGTTGCCATAACAATGAGAGACAGTCGGGGTAAAATTTGATTGCCAGCATGTGATGGCCCAACCCTGAAAACCCTCATATAGACGCAAATATATCGCAGATATCTTTTACAAATACCGACCTTGTCCCGAATTTCATTGCCATGGCAATGAGGAATGGTTCGGGTAAAACTTGATTGGCAGTATTCAACAGCCAAACCCTAAAAACCACCTAATAAACGCAAAGATTGCGCAAGTATCTGTTACATAAGCCCAAATTTCGTGACCATGGCAACGAAGGCCAGTTCCGCGTAAATATAAATGGCACTGTTAAATAGCCTGACCCCGATTACTCCACCATAGAACCAAACTGGAAATGAATCTGTTGCTGAGATATGGCCATTTGAAGTTCTTCCAGGAAGGCAGGTCTGTTGGTAGGTGGGCTGTCAATATTATACTGATGTCATATACTCCTCTTCGCTATGTTAGGAACGTAGGATGCATGGAGTGAAAATTGTAATAAGAAGAAGATTGCACACAGACAGCTAGGTCCGTTGCATGGAAGCCTATCTTCTTTTCTGGTGCCTTGTGCCGGCAACGGCTAAAGGTAATTAAGCTAGCATACGGCCTGAGTCAGCCAGATATCCAGCTCCATTAAAACCAGCACCTTTAACAAACTGTAAATCAGTCAGTATGCAAGCATTTCTGTTAACATGGGGTACATCTACAAAGAACTCGCCGTTCCTTCCCTAGTGGCTACCATAACCATCTCCAGTTCTTACTCTGCCAGCCACAAAGGGATGATCCAACTGAGTTGGCCTGCCTGGCTTGGATGAACACAAAGATGGTGGTATACCTGCAAATGGTCACCCATCTCGGTACTAACCCGACTCAGTGCAGAGTAACTTCATTGACGTGACCACTGTTGTCACTGCCTAGGGAAGCTGCTACCAATGCACGATATATAACAGAAACAAAAACCACATTTGTAGAGCCCAGAGTGTCAATAAGATATCGATGTGATCAATAGATAGTTCTGTCATCTGACATCAAAGGAGTGAATCTGATGAAAACATGACTGAACATTCAAACGAAATAATTAAGCATGAAATACTGAATATACAGAGTAGGCCCAAAAAATTTCTCAACTTTTTGTCAGAACTTCGTCAAATCTCCACCAAATTTAATAATTTTTGGCATGCGTATGGCCAAGACAATAGAAGTATGTGAGGTAGATTCACTTCTCACCTAACCTAATTTGCGTCAACGCACTACCGTGTAAAACACAGACGCTCAAAATTGTTACATTACGTAGTGATTATCAGTAGCAGATATGCTCAGAGCTCACCTTTTCATTATCAGTTCGACAGAGTGTGCCATGTGCTTTGATAATTTTGTGGTATTAAATCTTTTACGCTGAAAATAGCAGACAACAAGATAGTTGGTTGATGAGTTCAAAATACATCTAATCCATGAATGAGTGGGGTGTAGTTTGATCAGTTGATTGTTGATACCGCTATCAGCCATAGCATCATGTTCAAACCATTGTGTAGGAGCATAAACTTTGATAATTTGGGAGCAAACTGTAGCACAAACTTATAATTCTGTTAAATGAATTACATTTTAGTTTATTGTGTGCTTAGTTAAGTTGTTAGAACTTTTATGGGCACAACAAATCAGCATTATGGGAAAATTTTTTGGGCCCAGCCTGTATTAAAGTCGAAAAAATTGAGCACACTACGTACTCTGAACTCGGCAAGAAGGCCCCCACGATACAGCCATGGTTCCTGATCACCAGACTTGAATCGCTCTTTGTCCGGTTTATCACAGCCTAGTGACACAACAACTAAAGCAAGTCAGTAGCTGCATCCGTATCATCATCATTAGATTGCAACAGCAACGATGTTAACATTCTGTGTCAACGTCAACATTTCCCGAGACTGTTTCGTACCGTAGGGTTTTCCCCACAAACAGATGCTGATCAAACCAAACCATGGCTACGACTCTCCAGCTTAGTGAAACTCCCCAAAAATTTGACAAAAATTTCATAGACATCACAACACGTACAACATTATCACTGACCAATCGGCATCGTTGTTTTCAAAATAGGCTACTGTTTTTCACTCAGGTATCAAGTACAGGCCTGTTTGGTTGTGATCATAGTGGGGCACGTTCACCTATATTAGGTGGCAGGTGATCCCACATGGCAGATGACGCTCCACAGCTCTCAGATGGGTTTTCTATGAACAACTATACCATTCACAACTACAGGATGGGAGGCATACATACCAAGCCACTTGACGTATGAGTTGACAAGTGCCAGTGTGCTGCGCATGTCAGTGATGTAGGCGTAGACGTCATAGAGCAGCTCACGGTTGGGAATGTTGACCAGCTTATCGACTGCCATCGCCACGTCACGGTAACTGCGACTGAACCGTGACGCTTGATCATACCACTCGTATCTCATATCATCCTCGTCATCGCTCGACGACGACGGCGAGACACCTGCAGTCGTACGTCTTAATCAACAGGCAACGGCATCATGGCAGGCACATGTCCCATCCCCTACCCTAAATTTTGGGCTGTCGGGAAAATGCTGGAAAATATTCTTGGCCGAATACTGTCCCCCAAAAATGAAAAATTTTATGCTAATAAGCAGCAATTAGGGAAAATTTAAGGACATTATTGAGTTCTGAGCACCCATAATAATCTTCTGTTGGAAATATAAAGCTGTCTGATGAAAGTCTACCGAAATTTGCAGCATCTGTCCAAAAGTTGTAATTTTCTGCCCCCCACCTTCCTTTCAAAACCATGACGCTACTGTCAAAAACATTATTTTGAATGAAAGCTAGAGGCGGATCAGTTGGCATGATGAGCATGGCTTGTGGAGGTCCTCTGTCACAACATGGCATGCTGCGACATTTAAAGGTTCACTTTGTGCAGCACAACATTATCACAGTAATACTCCAACAAAATACAGGGTGGGCCAGAAAAAACCGAACCTGTTTGAGCGTTGATAACGCAGCGATGGTTGGTGGTAGAAAGTCATGTGATACATCAAAAGTTTCAGAATGCTGTAAAGAATTAACGACAAATTTGCATAGTGAAGCATTTAAATATTCTTTGCCTAATTTGCATAAATATTTGTCACCCCCGATATTCTGCCAAATTTGACTGTAACACATGGATTTAACATGGATATTTGAGCTTTTATAACTTAGCGATGTTTATTGATGGAAAGGCGCATAATATGCCAAAAGTTTTGAAATTGTATACAGAAGAAGTGCACAACTTGCAAGTTTCAGCATTTAAATATTCTTTGCTTGATTTACACAAATCTGCCCCACCCCTAAAATCATGCTAAATTGACAGTAACACATGAATTTAACTTGATTTTCATTCAGCATACAGTGAAATATCAACAATCATTAACACATACGTTGAGTTTAGATGAAATTTGACATAGGCAGTTGCCCAGCTTTTGCATTCATAACCATCATCAGTCCTTTTAGGCAGCTTATCGATCGCTGTTGACAATGTGTTCAAGATCAGCTGAGCCCAGCATTCGATTAGCACACGTTTTAGCTGGTCAGTTACTGAAATTCTGTGACCATGCTATCTGTTGCAATGCCCCCACACTGAATAATTCACAGAATTTAAATCTGGACTTTTTGCAGTGAGTTTTTGAGTTCAATGAACTCGGGCACAGTGATCGAGTGCATGCAAATGCCTAATTTCAGGGGTAATAAAGATTTATGCAAATTAGGCAAAGAATATTTAAATGATTTGCTATGCAAGTTTGGCCCTCTTTGTCTACAACATTGTAAAACTTTTGACATATCACACGCTTTTCTATGGGTAACCATCGCTGAGTTATCAACGCTCAAACAGGTCCGGTTTTTTATGGCCCACCCTGTAGTAATGTCAGTCGTGAAATTTTAAGCCACTAAATGCAGCAATACAACGCACAACACACCAGCAGGTGAATGAAGCTCAGTGATGGGGGAGGGTATGACGCTGTTGAGTGGCGGTGGCAGATGTTCCAGTAACCACACCACTGAGTGCAGCATCGCAGCGGCTCGTGGACCATGCTCATAGGGCAGATAGAACAGGTGGCAGATCAGCACCATGTCATCTACTGTCAGTGTAGCCATGTCCGTCACATGCTTGTCTGTTGCCTTCGCTACTGGCTCACAGATGATGTTCTGACAACAATTACACTGCAGTCGTAATGACAACAAGCACCACCAAAGTAATTTGCTGAAACAGGGAATCGCTTTTCGTATCTATTCATCAAGTGGCAGGAACAATTTGCATGTCTTGTATGTCAAATTTCCACATCCCTGGCATTCGGGCGCAAACCCCCACCTAACACAATGTGTCCTTCGATCGCACTTGTGTACTTGCCAAACGGGTCCATCAAACGGTTTTAGTAGGTTGCACAAATCTGACAGACAGACTGACAGACCATGCTATGCAGAAAAGTGTAGCTATAACCGTAATCGCTAGTGCTATAATCATCTAATAATTATAATAATACCAATGCCAATATTATGGTGTTTAAGACGCAGCCACTGCTAAATTTCACCCAGTTCATTTGATGAATGTTGCACAAGAGCTGAGTGGCTGCCAACCTTCAGAACAAGCCAATCAGCTTGAGCCTGTAGATCCAACTGCACTGGCAGCTATAATAATACTAGAAAGCAATCATAGCTCGCAGGTACCTCCGCCAAGGCAATGTATTCGCCAGGTGGTGTCACCATCTTCCGTTCTGCAGCGGTTCCGCTTATGCCCCCTTTAACACAATGGTAACGAAAATTTCAAAGTGATCCAGAATCCAGGATTCCTGCCGTATCACCCCCAAAATTTAATCACTTGTAGCTTATGCCATGCCCGACATTCTCTCAAAATTTCAGAAAGATCCGTCCATAACTTTTTGAGTTATCTTGCTAACACACACACACAGACAAACAGGTCAGGTCAGGTAGTCGCGTAGTCGTTGGACCGTAGCATCGCTCTTCCGCCATGACCACGCCTGATAGCCAGCTTCCATTGATCAGCAGGTGGGCGGTTGTTGTCTCTTCGGAGCTGGTCTATCCACCTGCCACGTGGACGACCGGGACGACGTTTCCATGTAGGGTCTGGGAGGCGTCCCTGAGACAACCTGACGCAACTGTGGAGTGCCTTGTGAGCTGGTACTTTGTCGCCGAGCCTCGCTAGGTGTCCAAAGATGGCTGAGCGACGACAACAGATGGCGGTAGATAGGGAGGGGAGACCAGTGCGAGCGGTAATCTCTTCATTCCGCACGAACTGGTGCCATGATAAACAGAAAACAAAAACCGGCAAAAACATAACCTCCTTGGCGGAGGTAATTACATTTACTATCAGCACTTATTCTTATTAGTCATTTTACCATCCCGCAACAAGCAGAAGACTGGGTTGACCTGGGTGGCTGGATAACACCGAGATGGACATGGGAGCTCATCACCATTCTTCAGTACTAACCTAGCTCAATGTCAAGTAACTTTGTTGATGCCACTGCTAGGCTAAGCAACCAACTACACATGATATGCAACACAAACAGCAAACCATGTTTGTATGGCACTGCAATGTCAATCAGATACCTTGTCACCAGGAAGCAATGACTCGGTTGACTGCATTGGAGACCGCCGGTCTTCCCCGGACTTTCCCAGCGCTGCTGCTGACGATGTCTCTGGTTCGTTGTGCCCATGACCCACCTTGCCACCAATCAACCAAACAACATTTATTACGGTAGTGTAGATCAGCCAACGGTCTAGACTATGACAATTTGAAATATGCAACTATATGACAATACAAAACAATATCTGAAATATTTACTACAAGCTATGCAGAATCAGTAAAATATAATGTTCACTAGACAGCACCATACTGGTTAGTGATTATTATTCACAAATTATCGAGTATGGAACAGGTAAACTCAATACTTAATTTTTCAGTTTGTGCCACAGAGTTTTTGACAGTCTAAAGCTGCGTTCACATAAACACGAGTACGAGTCCGGCACTGTACGGGTTCCCGTATACGAGTTGCGGCAAACACGAGTTTGCATGTATTTCAATGGTGCCCGTTCACATAGATACGAGTACAGGTTACCTGTAAATTTCACTCGTACAAGTAGTTTCTGTGCAGGTCTTGTTTTTATCCAACTCGTAGAAAGTAAACTACTCGTAAATAGCATTAACATAATTTCTAAAACCCGTGGCACACATTTGACGTTAGAACTGACGTCATCGTAAAACTGTTCATCGTTAGAGATGTGCGGTTTAGAAAAATAGTAAGTTTGTAGTGGAATATTGTTGTTTTGATGGCGAAGCATTTCATCGATTCGATTTTATTCAATATGGCCGACACGCGTTTAGTTGTGTGTTTGTACAAGTGACCGTGAACGCTCCACTTGTACGAGTGAAGCTTCTACGGGCCATAAGTGGAACAAATGGTCACCACTACTTTGCTGTGATGTACAGTTGATCTGAGTCTCCTCACAGATACAAAGAAGATGGTATGACCCATTGCCTTGGTTCACGAACTTGTCTTGTTGGTTCATAAAATTGTAAATAAAGATTGTAGTTTGATAAATTTTTTTGATACAGCCTATCACTTAACATGTCAACTTAAAAATTTATTCAAAAGCAAAATGAACATAATTTACAACTGACTTTTCCATACCCAGGTTAACTCCGCCTGGTCATCTCTTTGTGGGTTGAGCAATAAGTACACCAGTGAAAGCTGCTACGTAAACAAGCACACCAGCTATGCTCTAAGAGTGTAAACTGGTGTCTGGCCGAGGGCTAAGAAAACAAAGATCAGTGACATCCTGAGGGTCTTTTGGCTCAGGAAAAAAGCTTACTGTTACGTTTACATACCTTCAGATCAGTGGTCTGGTTGCTGACACTGAACTGAGGTCTGTCTGGTGGAGGACGGACAGTTCCGCCAGCAGATGTTTTCATTTTGTACAATTCCGGCAGCCAGTCCAGGATTGCCATTACCAGAGCCGAGCGTGGATTGTATGGCGATCTACACAGTGTGAAGCAAACACAATGTTCATTAGTAGTCCAGGAGCATTAGGTCATATTGGGGTCAACTAAGGAAAAAATTAGTATCAAGTCAATAGTTAGCCTGGAGCACTAGGAATAACATGTCAAAACTCCCCAAGAATCCCAGCTGTGCTCTCTTCAGAATTTGAATTTGAAATTTTTAACAAAATAAAAAAATAGGTCAATTTTTAAGTACGTCAAAACATAGGCATATTGCATATCAAATCAAAGGAAATAAAGAGTAGAATGTAAATATGATATTAATATGTCAATATACTGATTGTATTGTCAGTACGGGTCAGTACAGTAAGCTCACATTGGTTAGATATCTTGATTCAATTCAGTGTCAGTCACTTGTACATTAGTAGTGAGGTGCTTAGAACCAGATTTGGGATGGATGTGGATGTTCTGGACAAAACCATCAATTTTTTCTGGTGTTACTTATCCCATGACCTGTTCATTTTTGATAGGAGCCACTTTTGCAAAAAATGGCACGACAGCCATCTTGAATTTCAAATTTACGCAAAAACGTATTATTAAGAATATCTTGGCTTTCAGGTCATGTAGGATCACAATTTACATGACTAAACCACTCGTTTTCCAAGTCAGTGACTGCAAATGTGCCACTTAAAATGACACCAGATGGTTTTAATCATACTAAACAGGAAAGCCCAGCTGTCGCTAGGGAAGACGCACTACAGCTTATACAGTTGCTGTTGCAGTACTGACCTTCAAGGTCATCCAAGGTCTGTGAATTTCATCTTATCTGAAAGAGCTTAAGTCACTTTCTATGAGTGATTATATAACCTTGGGTCTATCTTATACCTTGAAACTTTCCATAGAAAACTGCGGCCAAACCGCTGCAGATAAAGACATGGTTACCACTGAAAGCCTTTAGGAAGTTGCCATCGCCGTATACGATGGTACCGTTGCTGACCCCTATGACTTATCGTTTAGCCACAATTGGCATACCATAGGTTATCCAGTGTCAATGATTTGCATGCTATTTGAAAGCCAATATGCAACTTTCTATTAGTGATCAGTAGCAATCTAGGCCCTATCTTGCACCGTTTAGCTACAGTACATCCTGACAGACAGGCGATGGACAGACGACAACCGTGCCAGAGACGCCCTACAACATAGCTGCAGTGCGTCAATAAAAAGTGACAACAAAAATGATAAAATAAAGCAAAACGAATGTCCTGTACCTATACTGGCAAGCCTGTAACATACAAAATTGCAGATCTGCACACTGCTCAACTCACACAATTTCGTGGACCGCTTGACCGGTGCTGGGTCATTGCGGCCTCTAGATATTGCAATCAGCAACCATGTCTCATGCAACATCTGCAGTGAGCCTGACGTCGGCCGATGGAAAAAGTCCTTCATGAAGTGATTTTGAAGGGTTGTGCCAAATAAAGCTAAATAAAGCACCGTGGACCAACAGTACCCAGTAGCTAGTTCTATGAGGTAGCATAAGAAGGTTGACCCTCCGACAGCATAAGGGGCTGATTTTACGTAGTACCGTCAGTTGCAGTTCAAGAAAGGCTGATCTCTCAGTCAGCTATAAGTGCTGATTTGAGATCGTGCCTTGCCAGGCCTGTCGAGAGCCACAGTGGGGAGCCCCCAAACATTTTGCGGGGCCCCTCTGGGGAAAATTTAAAAACAAAATTTTCTTTTGAAAATGGTGCATTATGGTGTACTTTATATTTCTGAGTGAAGCAGGGCCCCAAACGTTGCGGGGCCCGGGGTAACTGACCCCCCTTTACCTCCCCTCACCTCTCGACGAGCCTGTGCCTTGCTGGGGCTTATTGGGATCATACAGATACCCATGGATGATTGCTTGGTTGGTGCCTGCCTGGTCTGTGGTCTGGTCATGTGCGCTGGGTGCCTTCACTGTTCCTGTCATGCCTTGGAGTCGGGTGGCGCGTTAGAGGCTCTTGCCATCTTGCGGGATGATGGGTTAGATTAGGATTTCCAATAGATACTGAACTCACTGCAGTTCGGGACTGGACTATATGGCTATCTTGTCAGGCTTAGAAATTCTGTGGGGGCTCCACTTCGCCCCGTTTGGCTCGGAGGCATGGTAGCGGTGGAGTGGCTGCACTGCTCATGGCTGGTCTGCTAATATGTTGGGCCACCTGCTGGGTGGTTTTCTGTGGGGACTGGAAAATCTTTTGGTGAGCTCTACACTATAAAGAGTAGTCATGTGAGTGGGGGCAGTTGTGTTTTTGCTATTCCCACCATGACTTTCAGTACCCATTATAATTGCTGGGAACTTTCTAGAGATGGCTGATATGCGCCCACATGGTGGCCTAAGCCTACAGGGTGGCACTGGCTGTCCTGCCCCGCATTGAAACAATGGAACGATGGACGTTTGCTTCGCTGATGGTTGTCACTTTATTACAACGTTTTAGTTTGACTTCAGGGAAAACTTTTCCTGTGATAGCATTTGCAGCTGCATTTTCATTTTTTGGCTTAATCAAACTGTAAAAATGTGTTCAAGTTCTAAGAAGGGTCACTACTCACCATCTCAATATAGAAAGAAATCATTTTTGTACCTCCTTGTATTTCATCTGAAAAACCCAAAGTGTTTAAAATGTCAATCAGTTCACAAGATGCATGCTTTTGATAAATGCAAACTGCAATGGCCAGCAGAATAGGAGAAATAAAAGATTGAAATTACGGCATGTGCAACTGATGTGCATCTTCGTTGATTGGTCTGTGTTGCTTTAGATTTCAAAACTTCATTCAATAACAAGGAGAGACTGTCTGGAATCATAGATAATCCACTGTTGGTACTTTCCATGGCACAATATTTGAAGCAGTTATATATCTGCATTTTAATATCATCTGAATGAATAAAGCAGCCATACTAATTATACTGTTCTTATCGTTTTGTACATCAAATTTCTTTTTTAATTTCCACAAGCTTTGTAGAACTTCATGTCCCTTTTCCCTGAACGTGACATCATTGGACTAAAAAGGAATGGTTGTAATTATCACTTGATCACCATATTTCTTTGTCGGTTTTTCTTTCAACGTCTTTTATGAATATTCGTCTTCACATTATTCAAGAAAGACTGGTGAATATCTAACAGTTCGGATAACGAATATTGGCATTCGTCATTTACTTCAGAATGCAGCTTTTTAACCTCTACTGACAGTAGAGTCATTGTATTAACACATCAATATTATATTCACGTTCTACTCTTTATTTCCTTTGATTTGATATGCAATATGCATATGTGTTGATGTTTTAAAAATTGACCTACTTAAAAATTGACCTACTTTTCTATTTTGTTAAAAATTTCAAATTCAAATTTTGAAGAGAGCACAGCTGGGATTCTTGGGGAGTTTTGATATGTTATTCCTAGTGCTCCAGGCTAACTATTTTGAAAAAATCAGCTTGACACTAATTTTTTCCTTAGTAAACCCTAATGCTCCTGGACTATAGTTCATTCATTCCAACAGCAGAAGCACCTGAAAATACAGTACACACATGTTTCATCTTGCAAAGCTCACGCAGCCAATCCAGGATTGCTAAATAACGACAGCTGAGCCAAGCATGGACTGGAAACCAATCTGCATCGACCGAAAACAAACACACCACCAAACGTTTGTCTCCATTCTGCTAAATATAAAAGCTATGTAAATTAAAGATTAGCAGAAGCAGCACTTGTAGCACTTGGTAGTAGTGGACGTGTGGTAGCAGTCTGACAGCAAGTACCTGTACTGTAAACTTACACTATACTCAGGTGAATTGTGTGGTTGCGGATGTCCTGGTGGTGGGTGTTCAAAGACTTGGTCGCTGGTCTTCTCAAACATCGGCTGTTTATCCCTAAACTAATCTACGGCTCTCATATTTCACAAGGTAGTGTAGCGACACAGTTAAGATGTGATGTCATGTACTCACACTGTGCAGTGAGACTCGGGTGAGTCATGTGGTTGTGGACGTGCTGGAGATGGGTGCTCCGTGACTTGGTCGCTGGTCTTCTCAAACATCGGCTGCTCATCCCTGCTGTCAGTCTCCCCCACTGAATCAACCCCGCCCACTGACTCGACCCCGCCCACTGACTCCTTGTCCACATCCATCTCCACTGCTGACGATGACAGCTTGGTGGCTTCTGACAATAGCAGGCATAACATCCAAGTCCTTTTCAATTCATACATACTATGATACATGTGATATGTAGAAGACAGTATCCCGTTCTCAATCATTCAAGCAGTCAATTGAACAATTTTGTAGTCTGACAAATGTTGTCATCTTCCTGTGACCAATCACCAGTGAGGCAGGCAGAATACTAATGTAATATAAAAGCGGACGGACTGACATTCTCTTGAGACGATTTTATCCCGTGTTTTACAGTAACCCATACTGACAGACATGCTGTGGGTAAAAACGCACACTTAGAAAATTCTCTGAATACAGTGCCAATTGTCAGTAGCAGTAGTGGTGCTAGCAGCAGTAGTGTGGAACTTACGACTGTTGTTGAGGCTGAACCGCGTGTTCCTGTCTATACTCCACTGAGCCAGAGTGTGCAAAGCCACAAAGTTGACCTCAAACTCACAGTTGGGGTTCGTCAGCACTCCGCGGGTGTGTTCAATGATACGTGCATCGCGGCCAGAGTACGGGCCAAGGTACAGACGTGTCTGGTCGTAGTCGTTTGCATGAAGGTTGTCCCATATTGTCACCTTACGTTGCACTACGCGACTGATTTCCTCCATTGCTTCCACTGCTATCTGCTGTGAGACGACTTTCTGCCCTAATGTTCGAAAACCACATGCACTGTTGTCACACACCATAAACCATATATATCTTGCCAATCAGATGGCACAGTGGCATAATGGTTAGGATACTATCAAATGAAATCGTACTACTAGTGATGTCAATCATCATTCTGCAGACAGGTATCTCAGTAATCAGTATATACTGTATTTACTCCAATAATTTGCAAGGCTAACAAGAAATAAATTTCTAAGTGTTCAAATTATTAGAAGCAAAAAAAATAATTACTGAAAAGCCTGTTTGAATTATTAAACTAGAGTAATGCGAACGCGCATGATGTTCTCCAGCAGTGTGTGCGCTGTGTGGCCAGCACAACTACAAGCAATAGACCTACTGCGGCCTTCGATCACCGCTTCAAGCACGAGGGCGGCTGTGGCGACGGCTAGTGCGAACGCCGGTCATTTGTGAATGGGGTGGTTGCCTGGTCACCATCAGAGATGTGCGGACTATGGAAGCAGATCCACAGGTTTCTGACAGCTGATCATAGGTAGAAGCGGAATCCTGTTCCGTGACAAGTGTATTTTTTTAATAACTGCTAATGGACTTTGAACAGCATCTTTAATTTCTGTCTTGTTTAGCAAACTCCATTACCACACCCTTTAGTAGTGTTACTTTGGTTAGTTACCATATATTGTAATCTGATATAAGCCTAGTGGCCGCCCTTACGTACTAAAGAATAGGCCTATTCAGATCGGATGCGGACTGACAGCAAATCCAATATTTCTCTCCTGTTGCCTATGCAGACGCTGATTGTTGGTCAAAATCGGTGGACTGATGCGGACTCAAAATTTTGAGATCCGCACATCTCTGGTCAGCACTTCTGCAGCAACTAACATAAAAGCACGCAAGGTGGGCGGACGAGTGCAGGCATCTGCTTGCAGTGTACGCCCTGGGGCTGTGTGCACTCCCTAGTCCCCACCATACAGCATGACAGCACCATGCGAGCATTAATCGGTCTAATGCGTGCGCAGGGAAGCAAACAACACACAGCCGTTGTTCATGGTTTATTGCACCTGGACTTGAGGTGATTGAATTATTCGAGTCAGGTGTTTGAATTAATAGGAGTAAGATAAATAGTTATTTTTTCTTAAAATTTAGGTGTTCGAATTATTAGAGTGTCCATATTAATGGAGTAAATACGGTAATCAACCAACAAAGTCAACTTTGCCTTCTATACCTCTAGTGTAGACAAATTGAATACCGAGCCACCAGCTTGATGTTAAGCCATCCAAGCATATTCACCTATGTCCACTGATTCACACGGCTATGTACTACATTACTGCTGTTATTATATTATAACTGTGGAGGTTATGGGACAAGGTCTATCTCTCTGTCTATATGACTGTCAGCCGAATGCTGAATAACTCAAACATTATAAACGGATTGTGACAAAATTTTGTGAAGGGCTTGCACACAAACACTGCGGATAAAATGCTTAGATTTTGGTGGCAATCTGTCAGAAGTTTTCGGTGGACTTTGATAAACTGGGCAATATGCTATCAACATATTACAGTTAAAGGCTACCAGTACTTTTTACTACACATCACTCACTAGTCTGAACAGTGATTAATAGCAGAATGAATGCTACCGGTCCACAGAAAGTCGATGTTTCTGTTGAGTTGTTTGCCGATCGTCTGCAAGTATGAAGACCGCAGCAGATCCGGCTCAGTACGACTCGTGCAGTACTCTATCAAACAACAACATATTACCTTACATGTTCACAATAGTCACAGCAGCACAATATACAACACCAATATACATAACAAAACACTACCAGTGCCGTACTCTGTCAAACGATGACACGTATTATAGGTCTACATATGTCATCAAGGGACTAATTCAGGCCTGTAGCTGAAGGAGGGGTGAGATCGAACAAACCATCAACCCCCATCAGTTAAAACAAGGAAACATTGCATAAAACAACAAAAAATGTGAGCATCAGAAGCTCAATATACTCAAAAATGTGTTTTGGCCAGGGATTTGGCCCAATCCCCACTGGAGCTGAGAGGCTTACAGTGCTTCCATAGGGGCCCTGTGGCTTCATTAACGAACGGTCACAAAGAGGCCCGGGGAAGTGCAGTCAGACACCAGTCTGTTAAAGTCAAGCGATGAGATTGTAATTTCAACCATTTTTCATGACGTTTTGTGTTTTGCAAGTTGCATTGCATCACTTTGTAAGTTGTTGCTAACAGAGAAAGACACGGATCTACTTACCTGTAAGGCAGAAGATGAAGATGTTGGGTTGTCCGAGATAACTAAACATTTTATTTGTAAGTGAGTGAGTGAATGAACAAATGAATAAATAAGTCACTGAACGGATGCATATGTGGACAGTACACAGATCTATGTACCTGTGGGACAGAAGAGGAAAATGTCAGGCTGCTTGAGATAATCAAACATTTCATTTGTGATGCTGCACTGCGCTTCTGCCGGCGATGAAAAACGAGACAAGTCTTCAGGGCAAAGGTCGTCATCGATGTCATCAAACAATAGTGCAAAGTATCTACAGCCCAGACTGCTTACCTGTGTCCAAAATGCACCAACACTGGTCAATAATAGTAACAAAGACTAAAGTAATTTAGTAAGAGGCAGAATTGCCGATCAATGCTGCCACCACAAAGCATCTGTGTTTGCGAGTCACAAGCAATGCATGTTTCGGCTGGAGGTTCCCCCTACAAAATTCCCCATTCCACTGAGTGTTCACTGTTCAAGAACCCCAATCTGAAACAATGTCTCATCAAATCCTACATCTGCATGGCCAAACAACAACTGAATCTATTAAATAATTTCAGCATGGATCATGAATGGAACAGGACAGACCGATGACAGACCACGCTATGAAGAAATGTGTAGCAATAGGCAGAATCACTTGCACTGCAAGAAGTGATTCCGCCAAATATGTCCGACCAGCATGATATTTACACCTGTCCATGAACCAGTCAATAATTGCACCTCAGTCAAAAGTCAGCATACACACTTAGTTGCAATATTACATTCTGATTCCTCACCAATCCACAACACTCATCAACAGTAACTAGTGTGACAACGTGTAACAACATGAACACCCAATGACAGTAAATATAGCCACTACATGCTGTTTACTGGTATTACAGCAACTATCAACCAGCACAATGAAGGCTATTTTTTACGTTATGCAGTACGCACTATATAAAATTAGGTTTTACAAACTTACTTACTAATGTACTTACTTCCTTACTCTTAGGCTTTGGGTACTATTTTGCCAACCATAAGCAAATGATTTCCAATAGTGACCTCCTCAATTCCAGTCACCATTTGTATATTATAACACAAACACATCGCATAAAGAGGCTGACAGTTACCTGGTCTAGTTTTGCTTTGAGAGCAGAGATGTCACTGGGCGAAGTGTAGACAATGTCAAGTCCTGGGGAGAGGGCATAAACAAAGCTGACATTGCAGTCATCAGCTGCTGATATTAACTGCTTCAGCTCATCTGTACCACACATGCCATCAACATTCATCCTGTTCATAACTGTACAACCGATATTAGTTAAATAAATGATTGACGAACTGATTAACTACATCGGAAATAACAACTAATTAACAGCACTACAAGCTCAGGAGACAAGAGAATAGAATTTGCCAAGCATGCTTTTTGCTGTTCTGCTTTGGCCACAGCAGCAAAGTTTAAAATGTGAATAATTAGGTCAATTTCTTACCTTCTTGCCCTTTCAGCTTCAAGGGGCACCCTCTAATTCCTGCATCTAGCTGTGGGCTCCACTTCATGCTTGATATGGTGGGCCCCTTTTACTTCCAAGACCTTCTGCAATCCATGCGTTCCTGACAGGGTTGGCAAGTTTTACCCACAGACAGTTTAAACCACAGTTTAAACCAGGTTGGGCAAAACCCCAAAAACCCACCTGAGGTGGGTAGGTGAAACTGGGCAAAACTTTTTTGACTACAAAAAGCATGTCAGTTGTTTCCATTTATGTTATAAACTTGTGAGAATTACATTCAAACAAGTAAGCTCACTGGGCTGGGCAAAACCGGTTTTACCTGGGCAAAATGCCAACCATGGTTCGAGATTAATAAAAAATACTGGTATACAGTTAAACATGCAAAGACAGACAAAAAGACACACCTACACATACATGCAAGCACATATGTAGACACATACCAGCTTGTTCTTCAGTGTATAACTCACGCCAATCTAGCCGATGTTTATAGTCATCCTTTGGTGCATACAGATATGTGTTCATGCCAAACCTCTGCATTCTACAAATAGCAATCAACCAGTCAGCAGACCAGACATATACACATGCCAATACAAATAAACTACCATTATGCATTAAGTTTTGTTATTTGCGCAACAAATGTTTATCTTTTGTTAACAAAACTCACTCATCGTAACAGCCGATAACAACCAACAGCTGTTTTGCACTCACAATTACACTGGCTCATAATCTAAATATTCAGTCTCATCATATTATAAATTTTTATAAGACATAAACCACAATGTTACCTTCTAAACAGCTCCAATCTCTGTGTGACAGTCCAGGGTTTGCCATAGAACCCTGCACAGCGCAGTCAGTCACCAATGATAATGACAATGTACACTACTGTATAGCATGCATCCTAGCAAGCCACGTTAAATCTGTGATACACAACTATTCTACAAAGAAGAAACAAGTGATGGCTTCATGTAGTGGATAACATGGTCAATGAACATTATGCTAATGCCAGTTGCCAGGTCGAGTTGGTACTTCGAGGAGTCACTATTGAAAAATGAGTACCATCTCGATATATAACCAACCTCCAAGGTCAACTCAGCCTGGCCAATCCTTCATGGACATGCGGAATGAGCATCAGTGAAAGCTGGAGTATAAACAGGCACTAGCCTGGTATACATGGTCTTGCAGAGTAGACTTGATGTCTGGCTGAGAGCTAAACAAACAAGGTTAGTGGCAGGGTTAGTTAGTGCAGCGGCACTAAAAATAACACTTCCATCAGCGTGGTGCTGCACTAAAAACAGAATCTGATTTTGCGAAAACGCAACGAAAATAGCAACCAGTGTCACATGATCACAGGTTGCTATATATAGTGGGAAAGATGCAAAAAAATGCAATATGCCGCAAGCATAACTCAAACACTTATAAGCCTGTGTTTGTCTCATCGTATTGACACTTTCGTAGTCAAGTATGCTGCATTCGGTTACGTAACCAGTGACGAGCAGTGTGTAAGTTGCCGATGCAGTGTGCAGACTATGGCAAAAATATCTCAGTAATTAACTAACCCTCGCAAACGCCGCACATGAAACCCTTCTCGGATGGCGCCTGTCTTCTTTTCATTTCATCGTCAGACATATTTAACGACAAATAATAAATTCATTCGGTAAATAAACACAGCACGACAACCACATCGAATATGTAAACAAAGAATTTTATACCGTGAATCTCAGACATAGTGATGGGCTAAATGCTCTAATTATGTCTTCTATGGTGTACCGGTAACCACACTTGCAATTGCAAAGCAGAAAGCAGGCGTGAGACAAGCAGTTTCAGTACAACCAGTGGCGTATTTAGGATGTTTAAATATTCGATGTCATTGGGCTTAAACAACAACTTGCTAAAATAAATAACTCTTCTCTCAACACTACTCACTCTGCTCGTAACCTTGGCTTCATGTTTGACGAACACCTCACTTTCTCGGATCAAATCCCTGCACTATCTAAATCTTGCTATTCTCACATTGGTCAGCTTCGTTGCATCCGTACTTTTCTTCATTCTAAAACAGCCAGCCTCATTGCAACTTTCATCGTTCACTCCAAACTTGACTACTGTAACTGTCTCATGATTCTCTATCATGATGTCTATCATGATTCTCTGTATACTATAATCTTCCTATATCTCAATTAAATCGTCTTCAGCACATCCAAAACTCCCTTGCTCATGCTGTCGTCAGAGCTCCTAGCCAATTTTGCCCAAACTGCCCCTGCTTAGGCTGAATGCCAAAAAAACTACCAATGAATATTACTCAGTAACAAGTATGATGAGTTAAGAAAAGTTAAGTGGCACAAAGTTGCAGTTTTTTTGACAAACGGCTGCAAATTTCCCACGGAGCAGATTATGAGTGCATAAAATTTCAATTTTCTCCCAAATGCCAAGTGAGTGAGTGAGTGAGTACTGAGTACAAGTAGTTTCTTAACGGCACATCAGCACAAAATAGGCTATTCAGTGCCATAAATGGTTAAAAGCAGTTAATATATTTATTAAAAGCGAGTTTAAAACACCTGCTAAAATCAAGGCTATTATAAGCTAGTGTAAAAACAACATTATATACGATTGTAAAAGTTAATATCTTTAACAAAAGCGATGATGTTGCGAGGTGCAACATTGTCTAAAACGTCTTTGAGTGTAACCACTCCGGTAATGACCGGGCCGCTATAGCGAGGGGCCGCCATAGCGAAAGTCTGCCGAAATTTACGTCATAAATTTTCCAAAAATCTCCCATTCAGTCGTACATTCGATTCAGTCGTAGAAACGATCTGTCTCAAGCATTTTTCCAAGATATTACACAATCTTTCTTTCATCTTCGTTGTTTTTACGCGCGAAAGCAGCTACTACTTTCAGCGCATCTTAGCCACCGCAATTCTGTCCGTCTGTCCGTCCGTCACACGGGTGGATCAGTCAAAAACGATGCAAGCTAGAATCACCAAATCTTCACCATCGGCTGCCTGGAAGACTCTAGTTTCAGGAACCGTAAAGCTTTTCCATACATTCGAAGGGAGTCACCCTGAACGAGTGTGCTAAATGAAAGGGGGTGGGCAAAATTTGCGATTTTCGGCAACCACACACAACCACACGCGGCCAATAAGTCAGTGATTTTTTGTGACCAAATTATAAAACAGCAGGCAAATCTGCAGCTTCCATTGAACGACTAAAAGGTAAGTGTTTCAAAAAGTCCCCCCTGACACTCCAACCAGGGACTCTGCCCATGGACCCTGCTACATCTTTTTGATGAAGCAACAACTGAATAAGGTTGAAATTTAGCCCACACAAAAAATATTGCTCCCTGTGCCCTGGCCCTTGCCCCCATATTGCCCCTCAGCTTCATACTCTTTAGTGCTGCCCATGAATTTCAGTCCCGAGTTTTGTATTTTGTAAAGAAAATTGTACGACAGGCTAAAAGTTGGCGAGAGGGGTGATAACTGCCCCCCCTACCACAATGACACTGATTAGTGTTACGGATGTACCCGGTACTTATTGCAGGCCTGGTGCCATTCCTGTTGGCCAAGTTTAATGCTTGGCCAACAGGAATGGCACCAGGCCTGCAATAAGTACCGGGTACATCTGTAACACTAATCTAACAGTAACACTACTTTGTCATCAATTACAATAAAATTGCTAAGCATGACTACCAACATGTTCAATCATCTCAATGGTTAGCACAAGCAGTAAAATGGTATGACACTATTAAAACACACTAAAAGATCTGCGACAGCAGCTCAAGTGTTGATACTTAGCACCAATGCATCATAACATTCTTCACTCTGCAGAAATAATAAACAAAGATGGACATGGACACAGACTGACGAACAGACAGACAGAGACACAGAGGTGCAAACACACCCTACTACTCCTTCCATGGAGGTAACACAAAGATATCCAGCCAAGCGAACAAACAAAATACACACAGTCACGCAGACATGTTAAAACATAACCTTCTCCTTGGCTTTGCTGAATTAACTAGTTATCACAACACTGAGCTTTGCAACAATGTTTTTGATAGTGTCGTTAGTTAAGAAAAGTTGAAAGGAGCAGGAAATTGCAATCTTCCAATAGGCACCTCACACCTGCAAATTTTGGAAATTCTGACAGATGAGATTGTGGGTGCTCAAAATTTCAACTCTGTCTTAAATGTCCTCAAAATGGAAAATGTCCAGCCCTAAGGAAAATTTCTAACGAGCTAAAATTTATCTGAGGAGGAAATTGCCAGGGCTAGTTCATCTGCTGAACGTTTTGCAGTGAAGCGACAGAGACGTTTGACTGTGACGTCAGTGCGGGATACTGAAGTAAAGCGCCAGAGCACCGAGGCCAAAGATACTGAATGCTATACTGCGCCATGGCAGAGCTTCAAAGACACCTGACTGTGTGGCGAATCTTTCAAACTCCTCCTGAAACATACATCATTGACAACAGAATACAAATAACAACTTATGACATTCTGTGCGAGAAATAAGACTCCAAAAGGCAGTTTGCTCCCGTGATGCTATACATCATGTAATGTTTGCAAGTCAACTGAGCCTTCTATCCCTCTGTGGTAACTAAATCAAGTACCCACCTGCCTGACTGGTATTAGGTGGGGCATGTTCAACTGCATTGGGCGACAGGTGTGATCTCGTATAGCAGGTCACACTATAACTCTGATCTGAGTTACAATGAAAAACTATATACTAGAGCTGTCAAAGCGTTATTTTTTTTTAACGAAAAAACAATAACTGGAAATTGCAATACCTGAGAAATGAAGGACCAAATTGCACCATGTCATCTGAATTTTATTATTATTTACATTAATGATAAAACGGCAACAACAGTTTTTATTGCTTGAATTCATTCAATTATCAAATAACTGCAGTTAAGCAAAATATTGGAACTTCTGTTTCACAGAATGTAGTAAGTTTATGTATGTGCGTTAATTTTTTAAACCCACATTAATCTGATAGCTCTACTACACGATGTTCAGAAAAAAAAACCTACTAACGTTTTCTTACACATCTCTGTGGAAAATGTTTGGATTTGCACAAAATTTTCAGCGAATGTTTAGTAAAGAAACAAGTATTCCACCGGTAAAAAATTATATATTCTTTGCTACTGGTGATGTTATGCTGACGTCATATTTCCGTGTTTGTTAACTGTCGGTTTTACCAATGAAAACAGACATTGACGAAATACTAAAACATATCAATTGGTCGTTGTGTTAAAAATATGCTATCACTAATGTGTCATGCAGTTTTCCATGTGAACTGTTTTCGTAGACTTCTTGGCTCAGTGCAAGATCTTCAACTTTGTTGATGTTGGCAAACGTAGCAAAAACTGAGCCAGTGCGTGGATGACCACTTGCCCACAATCAGTCAAACGCTTGATCGTGCTGGTCATGTAAATTTTTACGCGTGAAAGCAGCTACTGCTTTCAGCGTGTCTTAGCCATCACAATTCTGTCCGTCCGTCCATCACACGGGTGGATCAGTCAAAAACGGTGCAAGCTAGTATCACCAAATCTTCAGCTTCGGCTGCCTGGGGATTTTTTTTGAGACACAGTGTAGATGATAGATTTGTAATCATAATACAAACTAAAACCACGCCAGAGCAAATCTAAACTACTGCAGTGAAAGTACGTGGAAGAACATAATTCACTTCTAAAACCCAAGATGCTACTGAGTGGTAGTAGATGTGCGTTCTATGTACCAGACTGTATCGGCATTGAACAAGTCGAGCGGCCAGCTGTCTGCCCATGACTTCGGCAAGTTGATCAACATCGGCAGTGGAAGCGATGACTCGGTCCTGGAGACAGCGCTGGGCCACACAGCCGGCGAATGCCAGCACCGTAACCACACGCCCACAGTTGATGTGACCACCAACAAACAGGCTGTCCAGCACACGATCAAATGACGCCGCTGCTGTGTCCACATCGCACAGTGTCAGCGAACTAACCATGCGTTCCAGCTGCGTCCTGTATTTCTTGTAGATTAATATTACCATTTCGTAGATGCGGTCGAACCGGGGCTCGACCACAAAAGAGTGTTCGAACCCCGCAATCCGTCGGACAACCTCGTGTGTGACTTTCTTCACCGTCTGCTCCATAGCAGCTTGTCTATGAGTTGCCCCTTCTCTATCGCCCATTTTCGAATCAACGTGCGACACTTTTGACGACAGCATGCTTCTCGTAGTGTCACCACAAACCAACAGAGACGAAAACATCGTTGCGCTGTCGACTTTTTGTAACGTTTCTCTCGAAAAGAATCTACCGAAACTTTCCAGACGAACGCTTCCTCGAGTTCGTGATTCACCGATCACTCCGCGACGAGGATGTAAACAAACCGAAGCTCGCTGATTGGTTGGTCGGATTGCGTCATAGCTATAATTAGACTCAAGAGGCGTGGCGAGCACCTGCACGAAACGTAACGAGCAGGAAAAGAATCGAAACGTGAAAGCCCGTGGCAGCGCCAGTTTCGGAATCGTGGTAAATGCCGTAGGTACATGTGCCACACGGTGCTGGAAAATGTAAATCGTTCTAAATTATGAAAATAGAGCAAAACAAATAATAACATCGTGCTGTTTGGCATTATTAGCTTAATTTATTCGCGAAGTATTTTCACATTATTGAAGTGGTGGATCGTTTGGAAAATCCTCTACAGCACCCTTTTGCCATTGTCATAAAAACTTTACAAAATACCACGTTATCGGCTATCGCAAGAGAAAACCATTCAATTTTGGTAGCAAGACATGCAAAATGCAAATGTGTAGTACCGGTAGTTGCATCCATCGGCAACTTCGCTTCGTTTTTACGCTTACGTTGACATTGTGAATATATCCTTATGTACATTTTTGTTGCGGGCTTGAAAAGATGTGTGTTTTGCTTAATAGAGTGACCGAAATTATCCAAGGTCGTTGATATCGTATTTTTGGGTAACAGTCTAAGAGCGTAATCGATTTAGCAAAAACCGAAACCGGTTTCCTTTCAGGGTAAAGTTTTCTGCAATCGATTAAGCCGGTTTCGCGAAACGGGGGTTAATTTTTGAAACCGACTTTGGAGCAGGTTTCGCTGGCGAAACCGGAAGCCGTTTGCTTGTTGCTGTTTTGTTTACTTGTAGTTGAATTGTCATCACGTACAGGAATAAAGCTTCAACCGTAAGGTGAATTTATTTTTTTTCAGTAGTAAATAACACTTCGTGCAGACAAATATTTACCATTTACCATTTACCATCTTCTGCGGCTTTGTAGGCCAGGTGGCCTTTTGCCGATCAGTACATCAGTGACAATGTGTGACTGTTCTTGGTGGAAGTTCCAAAATCCTTCCAGTGCTTGTCCAAACGACCTTTGAAGCTGTTTACTGATGAGGCATTGACGACATCACTTGGCAGACTATTCCAGTATTCAACAATTCTCTGGCTAAAGTAGTCATGTCTAACTCGGCTACGGCAAGTCAATCTAGATAGCTTCAAGTTGTGGCCTCTTGTGATACTGCTGTTGGCCATTCCCAAGATTCCACAGTCAACAGTGTACAAATCATGACAAAATTTGTAGGCTTCAATCATGTCGCCACGTACTCTTCTGTAGACAAGACTCGGTAAGTTCAATATCTGCAGTCTGTCCTCATAGTATAACTGTCTAATATGTGGCAAAAGACCTGTAGCTCTTCTCTGCACTCTTTCTAACTTGTCAACGTTCTTCTTGAATGACACAGGCCATGTTACATTAGCATATTCAAGTATTGGTCTGACAAGAGACGTGTACAGCAGCACCAGTGTTTTTTCATCAAGATATGTGAAACTTCTTTTAATTAGCCCAAGTTGACGGTTTGCTTTGAGAACCACTGCATCAACCTGCTGCCCAAACTTCAATTCGT
>Ga0209367_1000466_pt1 | contig 40017 bp, 25 predicted proteins | sample WorMetLIZISLAND2_FD_187412 | JGI IMG/M metagenome (GOLD analysis project Ga0209367, IMG submission 187412) | Marine gutless worms symbiont microbial communities from Max Planck institute for Marine Microbiology, Germany - Olavius geniculatus... ...
TTTCACTCCTAGCCCATGTACTGTTACCCGGGGACATAAATACAAACTGTACAAAAGCCATAATAACCTAAGTATACGGGCAAATTTCTTCACGGAACGTGTCATAAGTGTGTGGAATGACCTTCCAGCCAGTGTTAACTTCAGTTCGTTTTTAGCATTCAAGCGATGCATTGAGCAAGTGAACTTTGATTGTGTAGGTTTGATTTTTAGATGATTTTTAGATAATGTGTTCGTGTTTTTATGGTAGTTTTTATAGTCTATGAATAGTTTGTATGTTGATGTATTATGGCTGGTGACATGTATGTGCCTTGACAGTTTTTGGGCCGCAGTGAGTGCATTTTTATGCCTTGCGTGCTCCAGTTCTGCTGAACATTGTTACTGTTTATTAAATGTTTCTTTGAACAAATAAGCAAACAAACAAACAAACAAAATCCTTTTTAGCCGACCATACATGAGTAATGCTCTAGCTATTGGCATGGTTGTAATCCATCTGTCTGTCTGTTTGTCTGTCACGGATGTACTGTGGTTAAATGGTGCGAGATAGGGCCTAGGTTGCTATTGATCACTAATAGGAAGTCACATATTGTCTGTCAAATGACATAAAGATCATCGTCATCTACCATCTGCAGCGGTTTGGCCGCAGTTTTCAGTAGAAAGTGTCGAGTTATAAGTGGCCATATCTCGGAAATGGTGAGAGATAGGTCCAAGGTTACTATTAATCACTAATAGGAAGTGCCTTTTCAGATAAGATGGAAATCATCGACATTGCATGACCTTCAAGGTCACTGGCAACCAGCAGGATTGGCTATGGATCTCAAGACACAGCCTTCAAGAGGTGGATCCGACAGCTGCATCCAAATGATGTGGCTGCAAAGTCCGTCAACACTCCCCCCCTCTATCCCACCATTGGGTTTTCAGCTGTGGACCAGCCAAGGCCCACCTGTCTGGAGGCCGGGCTACTACTACAACAACAACAACAACGGTCGGCTATCTTAGTGACAGCTGGGCTTCTTGTTAGACTATTTCTAGGACTGGACTTAATTTTACCTGTCTCTAGTGGACATGGCAGTTTATGTAGTTTATGTAGTTACGTAGTTTATGTTACTTAGGCCACTTGAAAATACCGGGTTATTGATTGATTGCAGTGCTTGATGGAATGATGCTCTATTATCTAACCATTGAATATCTTTCTGCAACCTGCATCCACCAAACTTGCTTCAACTTCAGGGTGGCAAACTTTTTTTGTATATTTTTCCTGCTAATACTGGTGGTGGCACTGGCAAATTTTCGACTGTAAAGCTGAGTCACAAGTATAATTACAATGTTTGTGCAGATATAAGCTAAATTTCTAAACACATTGGGTATTGCAAAATTAACTTATGAAATAAAATTGCAGAATATGCTAACAGAGTGCAGTTAGATGAAACTTACAGTTATGCAAAAAACGTCTTTTTTATCCAGAGTTGGTTCTTTGTATGATGTGATGTGATGAATGATTTGCATTAAACAATCGACAGGCAAGCTACCAGCTTAGTTTAGCACATAAACTAAAAAGAACTACAAATGTTTTAAATGGAAATGAAAATGTAATTAAACATAAGTAATCCAGAAACAGCTATGTAGCTGTGAGTTTAAGCTATATATAACCTGCTAAATGGCAGAGTTCTAATATTTTCAGCTGCGACACCTGGTAGTGATTGTAGGTGGAACTCAATCAGCTGGCGCAGTCTGCAGCTCTCAGCCGAATTATTTCAATATAACAAAAACGAAACACGCTAGCACATTGTGCCGCATACATATGCACGAACAGATATATGCCTTTGTTTTCTGTGAAGTTTTTGTTGTCAGAAATTTTAACTTATTTTAACTTATTAGTATGGAATTGTTTTCATGTATGGAAAAGTTTTCATCTGCTGATGCGTCTTCACTTACGGCATGACGTTTTTCGGCACTGTGCCATTTGCATCGATTGTGCACTAGCATACACAGGTAATGTATAGCAAAACTGCTTTTGAGTTCCAGTGTTAGCATTATCAATTAACTGTTGTGTTTATGTACATTTGTATGTGTTGGTTTGTTAGTTTGCAGCAATGAACATGTCCGGCCAGTGTGTTGCGGTGGCTGGCAAGTGTGGACTTGCACATTGCACGCTGTATGCTCGCAAGTGGAAACTGTTTGGCAATGAGACACAGGCATGAGAGCTTGTCTCTTCTTCACTAACATACTCTTGGTTTTGTGTATCATATTGGGTTTAATAATTTTATACTTTAGGGCTAGTTGTTGTGCTGTCATGTTGTTTTCTGTTGTCATGAAAACTGTGGCTCCCGTCCAAGTAGTAACCATTTGATAGTGATTTGACCAGGAGTTCTCGATCGTAGACACCTTAGTACAGCTTCTACAGGGTGGGCCAAAAAAAGTGCCACTCTACTTTTGTCCATATCTTCGCCAATTATTGACCAGTTTTCAAAAATCTCTCACTGGCACACTCCGCAGACAGTTTGCGATAATTTTATTATTGTAGATCCCTTCACGCCATAAATGCGTTTTTACACTACCTTGTGAAATATCAATGGAATATGCATACATAATGATACTAACAAACAAACATTTTGGTAAAATTGAAGAAAAACACTTCAGACCAACATTGCAGTGAATGGTCTGTATGACACTAGACTGTGTGGGTATAACACAGTGTAGTGTCATACGAGTCATTCATTGCAATGTTGGTCTGAAGCGATTTTTTCATTTACCTAAATTTTTTGTTATTATCGTTAGTTTTTGCTTACATTTATATTTCACAAGGTAGTGTAGAAATGCATTTACGGTGTGGTGGGATATATAATAGTCGCATTATTGCAAATTGTCTGCGGAGTGTGACAGTGAAAGAATTTTAAAAATGGCGAAGATATGGACAAAAGTAAAATGTGCCACATTTTTATGGCCCATCCTGTAGTAACTTTTATGGGATAGATGAGCAAGACTTGTATTGTGGATGGGTGCACAGACACTGGCTTTGTTTGTAAATGTACACTGTGGTTGTGAAGGAGCGAGACATGGTGGTGACGGGTGGTCTGACATGGTGGAAGGATTTCATCTGCGTTGCATGTTTCAATGTTCCTGATCAGCGCGATGAAGTGAGCCTTTCAATTACATTAACATGCTGTAACACGTACTGTCGTTTTTTCTGGTTCTGATTGTTTTTTGGTCGTTTTATACTGTTTAGATATTGTGCAGCACTTAACTGATTGTTTTACCATATTTCTTATATTTACTAGTGTCAGATTTACCACATTTTTGCAGAAAGTTTAGTAAAATTTTCTGTTGGAGTTGTTATAATAAATCATGTGTTGTAAATTTGTCCATAATCCATTTGTCACTTGCAGAATTTGAATAGCATGATAATCTTGTGGATTTTAACTGTTAAAATAGAAGGTACTTGATTTTGCTTCAAAGGTTCAAAAACAGGTGGAAGATATGGTTTGGCTTCTGATGCCACTGGGAAGGAGGTTACAATGTTTATTTACTCCCATTAGTCACCTGGGACAAACTGTCTTTGTCTCAGCACCTATATTGACTTGACTGATGACCATAGGCTTTGGAGCTATAAGAAATAGATTTGCTCCAGTGTGCACACATGCATTTGTGTATTTTGTTACTAGTTGTTACCAGTCTAACATGCTGATGGGTGTAAAAGAAGCATGCTGTCATATGTTTTAAGTAGTTCAGTGGACACACCTTCAGGCATGACTTACTGTCGTGTCTCATTGCAGAAGGGTGGACGTTAAGCGGCATCAAAAGCAAAGATTATCAGAATATGAAGTGAGGAGCCAAATATAGGAGCTGACAGAAGGGATTGTTATTGGCCTTCCATTTAGCAGAAAACTGACTTTAGAAGATAGATCACTATGTAGATAATAGATATGTGCATGTATTTGCATCAGATTCGGCTGTATCCACGTGACTGTAAGCTGGACAACACTTTTGCATCAGTGGCACGTGTTCCTTATCAGATTCTACTTCTCAACACATTTGTCAACCTCATCATTGTCCTTTGTGCCGATTCACACATCGTTATTTACAGCATCCAGCACAAGAACGTTCAACATGGTATGCTGCATAATATTATTATTATTACAGTTGCAACAGGGATTTCTATTGCACTTCTTGTTGTCAGACATACTTCATTCAGCTTACGATTCCCATCAAGTTTACTTAAAATCTACACTTATTTTTTTCTATTTTCTGTCATTGATTTTGTGCTAGTTTGCTTGTGACACTACGTGTGTACGTTAAGGATGTAAGCATGTAAGCAAGCAGCATTAGTAGATTGTAGTGACCGTATGTGTACACAGGTTAGAATGTAGGTGCATAGCTTTTCTGTTAAATGAAATACGCGGATTTCTTAGCTTTGCGTTATTCGCTCACATTTACCCAAGTCCAAGCCTGAGTTTCTATTTATAGGTTGCTAGGTACATGTGAAAGCTTTGGCTTCTGGTTAGTTCCAGAAGTGTGCAGTCAGCTAACCATTTAGTTAGCAGCTTATTTGAGTGATTGTTTAAGAAGCGGAAACAACCAGCCCCGAATGCGATGCCTCATTGGTGGTGCTGGTGGCGGCTTGCTGTGTAAGTTGCAAGGTGGCAATCTGATGTTCTCTGCTCGCGTGCAGCTCAGATGGTCTCGGTCGTCAAGATTCAGGAAATCGCTATCAGCAACTACATCCCACACCCGGCCAACGTCGTCGCCGTTGCACTCTCACCTCTCCGCACAGATGCCGGTCAGACTTACGTTTATCTCTGCAACAACGACTTATCACTGCAACTATACATTTTGCTGAATTTGTGTCTAATTTTGGTAATTTTTTCTCCAGAAGTTGTTCTATTGACTATTAGTTGGAGCCATCGGGGAGGATATGTGGTCTGTAATATGACTTTGTCATTGTCCAGTAGTTTCTTTTTTTTGCAGATTTGTAGGGCTGTAATTGAGCAAAGTGAATCTGGAAAGTAGCATATGAACTGCAGAATGTTCTTTAACTACAGATATGAATGGTGCAGGCTGTGTCAATAGAATATGTAGTAGCTATAGACGTTAGTTAGTAATTTATATGGCTTGTTAATTGTAACAACCTCGAACACACTCGGAAGTGTGCTACAATGGTAAGGCGCGGAGTGGAGTGGAGTGGGTGTTAAGCTTTGTATTCCATTATGCATGGGTTGTGTATATTGTGTAACTTGGCATGGGTTTGCCGAATGCAGTTTTTTAGTCACATAGATTTATCTAGTATTGCCTTGTTGTATGTAAAATATCTGCCAAACTTCCAGAGTTGACAGAAAATGAACTGGGATGATAAAATTGATGAATGTTTACATTGACAGCTCACAGTGGTGCTCAGATGGAAGCTGAGAGTATTCTCATTAACGTTGCCGGGCGACTTCTTCTATTTCAGCGCGATCGTTCTGCCACTTCCGGCAAAACGCCCGATGCGAAAGAGAAACGGGTTTGACTTTTTTCTTGTCTTTTGAATTTCTCACAGTGCTAGATTGAATCTATGTAAAGCAACAGTAAGTAAACAGATAATGCATTTCAACTGCGTGTTGATTATTTTGTGTGTTTACTTTTTTAGAACAAACTGTGAATTGTACTTAGCATTTTGCTCTGTAACTTAACATCTCATGATGTGTGCATCACTGACATGGTGATTGCTGAGCAATTGAAAGTGCATTTTGCTTGTAGATAGATCTGCTTCAGCAGTTGCCGAAATAACTTTTGGGACTCGGTCTACTCTGTAGTATGGTAACTTTGGAGAAATTGGCCATTTTAATTTCAGTCAAAAGTAGCAGTAATTTATAACCATTGTGTGTTGACTACTTATATGTGTGGCTGATGTTACAGTTTCCAGTGAAATGGCTTAAGTGATGTCTGATGATGTCTGGTGCATGCTTTGTATGCAGCAGATGATTTTTCTATCTCCTGTGATGGTTGCTTCATCAGTGGAGAATTTGTGGCTCTATGCTCGCAAGAGTCACGTGAAGCCGCATTTAACTGAAGCGCTGTGGCTTGGCTGTGGATCTGCTGGCATGAAGGTATGCCTTATAGTGCATGCCGTTGTAACGCATTTGTATGTTGTTGCTTTTCTGACGTTCACATTTGCATCAAGATATTGTTGTAAGGATAAATCAGGTGGCGTCATTTGAGCAGTCATTTTTTCAGTTGCTGTAATAGTAATAAAGGTTAAAGGTGGTGATATAGCTCTTAATGAGACGCCCATCTCAGAGCTATGGAGCATCATCTGCCGTATGGGATCACACACACCTGCCACCCAACACAGGTGAACGTGCCCCGCTTAAACCCCAGCCAGATAGGCTGGTACTCGATTTACCTACCTTGGAGGGATGGAAGGCTGAGTTGACCTAGGCGGCTGGTTACATACTGAGATGGTTTACCTGCCCGCAGGCAGTCACCCATCGCAGTACTAACCTGGCCCGGCATAGAGTAACTTTGTTGATCGGATACCACCAGTAATTCAATTTGTTTAAAAACACAACATGAAATGGCTAATAAGACCTAGATTAGTGCTGCGTAGTTGGATCAAGTTGTCAGCTGACTTGTGACATAACAGAGAAATGTGTGATAAGAAGATAAATGGATAGTGAGAAATGGCATGTTTTTATAAGCACACACTGGCCTGGTGTTTTGGCATGAACCACTCAGAATTTTAAAAGAAGACAAAAGTCTATCTGTAAGTTTGTTCAGCTTTTGCATGTTTGGCATAGATGTTGCTGTCATGTCTGACTGTAGTTTGAATTACAGCTGTGTACTCCAGGTCTGGCTGCCTCTACAGCCAAAAGAGGATAAACCTAAGAACAAGGGTTTTCTCTCAAAACGCATCATGTTGCCTTTTGCCGTTGATATCTATCCACTTGGTAAGTTTGCAACATGAAATGTGATGTTGTCCTACAATAATTTAGTTGTTGTTTTGTTTTCTTATTACTTAATGCTGTTGGTTTGGTAGAATGGATTGCAATGTGTAAGAGTTTGATGCGAAAAAATCTGATCAAGTTTACTTTGTGGCATATCTGTGAGTATCTTTGGAGAAACGTAAAAGTAGAAAGTCCTGCTAGTACTAGTACTAATAGCAGTAGTTTTGCCTTTGATAGTGTGCAGGGGTATGTTGTGTTTTTATTTTGTTTTTGTTTTATTTTCTTAGTGTTTACATTTCTGTTTAGCAGAGTGTATGGGTTAATGTTACTGAAGGGGTTAATATTATCCACCCGTAATGTCGGTATTCTCCACCAGGTGTATGAATGGTTTTGTATGCCTATTCTACTATGGATATAATTCGGCTGTGAGAGCTAACAGGCCGTGAGACACAAGTATAAGAAGTTTAGCCTATAGCTACAAATACATTCGCTAAAATTTTTGTTACTATTGTAGAAACATTGTTAATTTGGTTGTGTATTTGCCGTCGGTGAGAGTACTGTTGTGGTGAAATGTATCGAGCAAATTTCAGTGGTATAGGGTGGCATGTAAAAAAATTGGAACATTCATGCTCACTGCTCGTGTAGATGTTTGTTTTGATGTAGATGTTAGCTTTGATTTGTCGTTGACTTTGTGTTTGTGTTATTGCAGCAATGTTGTTTGAAGCCGGGATCATTCTGGGTGCTCACAGTGAAGCAGTCTCATATCCAGTCTCCAGTGCTTCCTCACACATTCACTGGCCGTATCTCCAGTTAGAACGCATGGTAAATGCTTACAAACTGCTTACAAACTCATTTTTGCTCTGAGTCTTTTTCTTTTTAGTTTCTCTTTTTCACTGACAAAACTCATGGATAACCAACCGATTACCTCATGTCTTATAAGTCTATTGTGAGCATAAGTTGGCAGTGTGCAGCTGATTAAGCCAGCTTTTTGCTTAAGCGTGCTTTTCTGGGTCTGCCTAAACACTGCAGATCACCACAGATCCAGGGTAGCCACAGGGCTTTGAAAGTTTTTGAAAATGGAACAACAACATTTTTTCCAGGGCCTGGAAAGTCCTTGAAAATGGAATAGGTCCTTGAAAGTTTTGGAATTTGATGTAAAATGTCCTTGAAAGTCCTTGAATCTAAGTACAGTAATCATTGATACCTAGCATTAAAATTTTGCACTTAATTCGTACATCAAAAATATCCAGTACACAACATTTTACTTACTGAGTTACTGGATTACTTAATTAGTGTTACTTACTTTGTGACTTGTGAAAATCTAAAACCTCTGTACTTGGCAGAAACGTCGACGGAATAGGTCTGGAAAAGTGAGTTTAAGGTCCTTGAAAAGTCCTTGAGAAGTCCTTGAATTTTTTCTTCCCAAACTGTGGCCACCCTGAGATCATCTGAGGTGGCAAATATTGTTCGAATTTTAAAACTTTCAGTTGATGTATGGCACCACAGGTCACCCAGATCCTAACCATAACCCTTACTCTAATTTTAACTCTAACTCTACCCCTAACCTTAATCCTAACTCTGCGATATATCGATCTGAAATTTAAAAACAGCATCATCTGCCATTTCAGGTGATCTGTGGTGTTTAGGCAGACCGTGCTTTCTGGGCATGTTGTATAAATGTTTTTTTTTTCATTTTTTACTCAATTTATTTCTTTGTTACTTGCTCACTTGCTGTGTTTTTTCACTTGCTCTGTTATGTTGTATGGAAGTTATCATGTTGTTAATTAATCAACAGATGAGCTGGTTGTCATACTTGTTAAGAATTAGCTGTATCTATGTAGCAGTATTTTTTTTGCTGACAGAGTCAAGTTTACCTTCATCACATTCTACGACAGCTGCTGCGAAGAAAGTCAGTTTCCATTTCTTTTTTCTCACATATGAATTACACATATACTAATATTTCCTGGGTGATTACTTGTTTACAGATTTCATAAATACCAAGATTGAATTTGCAGATAAGTCTTAAAAGTATCAGAAGTTTGTTAGACGTTTGACAAAGTCATATGAATTTTAGGGAACTATTATTCTTATTGGAGTGCAGTCGCTTTGTTGTTCCTTTGGACATAACTGCCCTCCATTGTGTTAATACAGTAACCTCCATTATATTTTATATAGACATGTGTATCTCTAGTTTATTATGCAGTGTAATTTGAATCATTATTTCCAAATGACATTTATCATTGTAGTATGTATATTTGTTATAGCAGCCGTGCAACAATCATAAGTTGAATCTGTTTGTTATTAATGTATGCTGTGCATGTTTATTGTAACTACTCAGGCTTTGCTATTGCAGAGTTTTTGTCACGGTAACATGAGTTGTTGTGTATTATTTCAGTCTTGGTGTCCATGCCCTTGATGTTGCTCGAACATGTACGGATCTACCGTACTTTCTACATGTTCTTGAACTTCTTGTTCATGAAGTTCTTGAGGAGGAAGCAACATCCAAAGAACCAATTCCAGGTTCTGTCCTAATGCTTTTTATGATATTTTTTAACTATTTAGGCAACAGGAAAAGCATTGGGTCTCTAAGAAGTTCTTTTGTGGCAAATTTTATTTTGGGGACCAGCCTGACCTGCAGGAATTAGTGGGTTAAATAATAATTTAAATTACTAATAGTATATGTTTTTTTCTGTACTTATTAGCATCTTAACTTTGGTTACAAACAAAGTTGTTGATGTATGTAATCAAGTGAGATTGTTCGGAGTTTTACACTTATGTGTTTCATGTGAAAAACTGTATCAGGTAAATGCAGCTGACATGATGAACTGTAGTATAATGATTGATCTCCTCTGGGCTTTGGTGTCAGCCTGTGGAATGAGCTTACATTTGCTATTACTTCTGCATCACACATGCTCGGTCTACGGGCATTTTCTCAAGACCTTCCTGTTAATCTCTCATATTCAAACCTTACCTTATCTTATTTCCGAGACAGGCAGGCTGTTACCCCTCTTCAATGCTGAGGCCATATCAGTTCAGCCCAATGTGTGTCCCCAACTGTAACCATAAGATTACAGTAAATGGCTGTGAAGTCGTAGATAATGGCTTTGAAGCCAAGATGGCTGTAAAGCCTAAATTGGCATTATAGCCAATACATTAGCATTGGTAATGTGTAACATATCTGCTCAAAAAAGCTGGTCTGCATGTGGTTGGCTCCTCTTTTGGGTGTTTGGACCACTAAGCCCCACCACCGTGACAAGGTGGCAGACCATGGTCGGGATCCAGATCTACTTATTTGACACTTTACTTTCGTGGTTTTAGGAATATTTAGGCTTTGTTAAACGTCCCAGTAATAATGAATTGATAATGCTTCAGATGCGCTGTTGCCGAGAGTAGTTGCATTCGTGGAGGAATTCCCGGAGTATCTACAGACCATTGCCCACTGCGCTCGCAAGTCAGACGTTGCTGTCTGGCAGTATTTCTTCTCAGTCGTTGGTAATCCTGTCGACCTTTTCCAGGTTGGTGAAGCTGTGCACTTGGTGATTATATTCACAGTTTGTTGGTTTACAGAATGGGCCAAAATAAACTGGACTGTTTTTGACAGTCAATAACTTTTAGTTGTGATGAGCTGGAGATGTGGTAATAATATCATATTGTAGCAAAATTTGTGCAGATTAGTTACAGATTAGTAATCAGGTTTATTAGTGTTGTTGCATAGTCAGTGCAGCACCGTCATTTGTGTTAAGTCATTTATGTTTATAATTAAACATGGCTTTTTTGGCTTCTTTGATGTATGATGGCAAAATTTTAATAAAAACATTTAGATGAGAAAAAGGCTGAAGTATGCTAAGAATGCATTTGCTACATACAGAATACAACCTGGTTATTCATTGCTCTGTTTTAGGAATGTATATCGTCTAACAGACTGCACACAGCAGCATCGTATCTTATCATACTGCAGAACTTAGAGAAGCATAGTTTTGCACAACAGGTTAATGCTACTTTCTAATTGTCTTTTAGTGAAATTAGTAGTTCTGATTTTATGATTTTTATATTTTTTTATTTTTCTGTATTTATATATTTGTAAATGTTGTTTATTTTGTAGACAAAGGCCATTTTTACTCTGTTATATATTGCTATGAAAATATTTTCACATCATACATGTAATTGTGAAGTTTTTCACAAATACACTTAGCATTACAATTAATTTGCGTAGAATTTCTCAAATGAAGTAATTCTTTGTTTTGTTTAGTATCTGTGTTGAACTGTGAACTGGTTTGTATGTATGTGAGTGTATGGAGTGATGTTGCAAACAGTAACGTTGTGTTTTCAAACTGTTGTTCTTCACACCGTGTGTCTAGCATGCAACAATGCTGCTTGATGCTGCCCTGGAACAGTGCTCATGGGATCTCGCTCGAGAGCTTGTCCGTTTTCTGACAGCAATAGGTGCTTATATCTCTGTCTGATTTTTGTGAGAATATGTTTGTATTAATGCTTCTGATGTTTTGTTTTACATTCTGATTGTGAAAAAAATATTGGATATCAGTGCCATTTGTTTCATTGTTTGTGTTCTAGAATTTTGTGGCTGATGTTCTATAATTATGGTATGAAACTCCAACTGCTGCTAGTTTTCGTTTAACCTATCTATTTGTTTAGATTTCTTCAGGTTTGGCTAAAATTTTAACAAATTGCTATTAGCAATTTTTGCTGTAGCTTTTTTATCTCTTTCTATCATCCAACCAACATCATCCTTACCTTACCTTACCTCAGTGTTTTTCAACCTTTTTGTTGCCGCGGAACCCTGAACAAGCGTGGAGGTCACTCACGGAACCCCATGTATGGATCCGTGCGTTTAACGACGTACGCGAGGTAGAAGCTACAGGGTGTCTACGGACTCATTTCCCTAGCAGAGCAAAGCCCTTGTGAGGACGACAAATCAAGCAAAGATGACCAATATTAAATTTGACCACATTAACAGGTAGCAGTACGTTATTGTATTTAACGTAACCCGACGGGCGAGGCGGTCGACGACGGCCTCTTAGCCCCGCCATACCAACTGAAAAAATTTATCACGTGGACGTCCTGATTAAAGATACGTGCCTTTTTAATTTTCCTTAGCATAGTGTTTAAAGAATTGAATTCATTAAGTAAATGGTCAAACGATTTTGTAACCATAGGCCTAACCCTAATCAGTGCGCTTTTTTCTTTTCTTCATCTTTATTTGCGATAGGCCTAATGCACTTATCTTCGGAGTTGAGTAGCCCAATGTCATGCATAGAAAGCTTACGCTCCTAAAAATGCAAATACGCCAAGACTACTAACAGCAAAAATGATTTAACAGAAATGGTCTGTGCAAAAATAAACGCGTAGAAACGCAATTTCGAACAAAATATTTTATGATGAGTATTTCTACAACATTGTTTGGCAAGATTTCGGATGCTAGCTTATTTATTACTGGCTAGCTGCGGAACCCTTGGCAGATGCTCGCGGAACCCTGGGGTTCCGCGGAACCCCGGTTGAAAAACACTGCCTTACCTTATCTCTGGGGTGGGCAGGCTGCTACACCTGCCCAGTGCTGAGGCTATATCAGTTTGGCCCAATGCGCATCCCTGAATGTAATCATAAGCTTACAGGTAACGGCTATAAAGCCGTGAACGGCTGTGAAGCCATAAATAAACAGCTGTGAAGCCATAATTGGCTGCGAAGGCGAAACCAGCCCAAAAGCACTGGTAACGTGTAGCAAATCTGCTCTCCTGGGTTTGGTCAGCTCTTAGTTGGCTCCTACCCTCCAGATTTTAGACATCTTTTGTGTCATCAGTGCACAAAGCCCCACCACCACGACAAGTTGGCTGACCATGGTGGGGAACCAACAGCATCTTTGCACTGAAAAATTTTTATTATATCTTAATTGAGAACTTAAATTTCAATATGGCTTGATTTTGACCTTTGAAATGGGCTCTGGTGAAATGGCTAGCTTCCGAGTCTTTTACCTGTTGGATGAACCTGGACTGCTGCAACCTGTCATTCTTGCCATGTTACTGCCTCTTAATTTGTGGATTGACTCGGCATCTTTCATTGAAATTTTTAGTTCTTGTGATGTTGTAAATGCTGACAGAAAAGCTGCTTTTTAGCCAGCTTTTGTCTAGCAACCTGGACTAATGATTGGCACCTCTGTATCTCTGCTGTGACAGCAAATTCTTGTTGTCTTGAACAAATGTTTGTATTGCATACTGTGTTGTATACCGTGTGGCTGTATATTGTACAGATCAGTCGGGTGATGATACCAGTACTCCCACACGTCGCCAGCGTCAGTCAAGCACATCAGTCTACCCTCCTCTCTACCCATCGCCCCCGGTCTCACCGGAAGATACCGAACCCTTCATGTATCATGCTTCGGCCGCCGCTGTCAGGGGTCGGAGTGTTAGCAAGGACGAACCTGCGAAGGATGTCAGCAAAATCAAGGAGAAGTTCATTCGGCATGGCAGTCTTCCAGCAGCAAAAAGGTTTTTCCATCGGTTTTGCTTATTGTCACTGTCTTGTATGTATGTCACTGTACAACATGTAGTTATTATAATTGTTACTACAGAGTGGGCCAAAAAAACGTGGCACTTTACTTATCTTCGCCAGTTATTGTTCGATTTTCAAAATTCTTTCACTGGCACACTCTGCAGACAATTTACACTAATGTGATTATTATGTATCCCACCAGACCATAAATGCGTCTCTACACTACTACCTTGTGAAATATCAATGAAATATGCATGCATAACGATAATAACAAACAAACATTTTGGTGAAATTGAAAAAATACTTCAGACCAACATTGCAGTGAATGGTCTGTATGACACTAGACTGTGTGGGTCTGATACAGTCTAGTGTCATACAGACCATTCACTGCAATGTTGGTCTGAAGTATTTTTTATTTACCTGAATTTCTGTTATTATTGTTAGTTTTTGCTTGCATTTATATTTCATACGATAGTGTACAAACGCATTTACCATGTGGAGGGATGTATAATAATCACATTATTGCAAATTCTCTGCAGAGTGTGCCAGTCAAAGAATTTTGAAAATCGGCCAATAATTAGCGACGATATAGACAAAAGTAAAATGCCACGTTTTTATGGCCCACGGTATATATTTCATTATACAGGTAGTTTATTTGCACTTGATTGCCTTGCTGTTATTGCTGTTGTTTGTAGTATATGTTATCATATACATGTCGTCTGATGGTGACAATAAACTATACGTTGTCTGTATTTATATTGCTGTCTTTAATAGTGTTGGGTGTTATTGCTATTTGCAGTCGTCACACGTCTGGCCCTTCAGGCAAGGATTCGACACAGGAAAGTGGTGGTGATAAAGTCTACGTTGGGTCCGTACTCAATCGGCATGCAAAGAAACTGTTGTCTGCATTCCGACTTCACGATCTTGCATTCTTTGCCGCTAATTTGCAGGATTATGAACTCGTTGGCTGGCTACAAAAAGAACGGTACGCACGCACATCATTATATCAAGTTATTATGACTAGTTAGTATGAAATGAGTTGTGTTCAGTTTGCATTTAGGATTGTGTGCCATGTGCTTATTTTGTCGGAATTACTGTGGTTTGTAATGTGTGTCAAGAGATAAAAGTTTGCTCCAAAATACATGACATACAGATTGTTTGTATATTTAACAGTTTGCTTTTTTGGGGAGAACTCGTTCTGCCTAGTTTTTGCTACATTGTTTTATTTTGTAGAAGTTGTGCTGTAGGCTAACTCATCTTTGTATTCAACAATTTTGTGGACCACTTAAATTTATTTTTTTATAATGGCTCAACTGATTGCTGCCATTCCCGATAATTTCCTGTGCTATGTGTACACTTAGCAAGTAAGTCACTAGGACAGGTATATGTATTTGCCATACACTTTCAAATGCTTTAAGCCTTTGTTGTGTATGTCACTGAGTCTCGGTAGTCTAACGGTAACGTGTCGGACTATAATCCTGAGGTAACTCAGAGGCGCAGGTTCGACTTTGCACCAGGCCACTGCCGGGTAACAACCTTAGGCAAGTTGTTCACACACATGTGCCTCTGTCACCAAGCAATATAATTTGGTACCGGCTTTGCCGCTGGGACATAAACAGGCACACCGTGCGATACACTGGCCCCATATCCGTGGTCTCGCAGTGTAAAAACTGTTGTCTGGCTGAGGGCCTTAGGAAACGGAGATCAGCGCCGTTTTATGGGCCGTAAGGCTCGGGAAGGACTTTACGTTTTTTTACACTGAGTCTCTACATTAGGTTTTCATTGACTGTGATTGCACATTTAAAGGCGTATGGTATTTCGTCGACGTGTGTATGACTGTTACCATTTTTTGCATTGCAGCTTGCTTTCAGCTCGTGTTGACGACTTTGTCGCAGCCTTGAAGCAGCTGCATGTCGACTTTCATTGGCCATTTCCTGTACTGTCCCTGAGTGCCTTGCAACATGTGGCTTCAGGTCTGTCAGTTGTGTGACTACTGACTTCAGTGCTTAACTTAGATCTTCATTGTACAGATATTCTCTCTTTGGAGAGGTCAGGTGAAATTACTTCTAGCAGTATTTTATTAGCTGACCATAATTAAGTAATGGTCGAGCCATTGGCATGGTTGTTGTCTGTTCATCTGTAATGGATGTATCCTGACTAACGGGTAGGTCATAGGGGTAAACTTTTACATGAATAATTAGCCGTGAGTGTTAAACACAGGCATGCAAAATTTCAGCCATCTAGTGCAAGAAGAACATTTTCATATTGGGGGCTGAATGGAGGATGGTAGGAAATTTAATGGAAAACTGGCCATATCTTAGAAACGGTGAGAGATATGACCAAGGTTACTGTTATTTACTAATAGGAAGTGACATAAGCCCTTTCAGATGAGATGGAAATCATCAACCTTGTATGACCTTGAATGTCACTGACAACCAGTACAGGCTTTTTGTTATTGTTACCATAACTACTTGGCCAAATTTTTGGAACCCTGCTGTCTGTCAAACTGATGTACAGATTGTGTAGTTTGTTTTCATGTATCTTGATTCTGCAGATTTTGTTCACATTTTGTTGTTTAATGCTGACAGTTTTATACTTACAAGTAAAATTTTCATCACCACGACATTAACAAAAAGCTGCTGCATATGCTGGAAAGTAGATATCAAAACTAAACAGCTGTTTTAATGCTTAATTGTTAATATTTATTCCTGGCAAGAGATGGGAATGACCTTCCATTTTCTTCCATGTACTGCCTGCTCAGATCTTTCTCTTAGTGTCTGCAGGCATTCGGGCTACATTTTGTGCAACTAACATTATGAGTGACTGTAATTTAACATCCTAATATTTGTTTGATTTCTGATCATTTTTACCACTTACTTTTCTGTCACTCGTATGAAAATGAGATTCTTCCTGCAGCTGAACATCCTATCATACAGGGTGGTCCAAAAAATGTCCCAACTTGTTTTTGTCAGAACTTTGTCAGATCTCCATCATATTTGATAATTTTTGTCACACAGGTAGCCAAAATGATAGAATTATGTAAGGCACATTCACTGTCCACCTCACGTAATTTATGCAATGCACTACTGTGTAAAACGTAGATGCTCCAAATTGTTACATTACGTTTTGATTATCAGTATCAGATTGCTCACCTTTTCATTATCAGTTCAACAGAGGGCGCCACGTGATTTAATAATTTTGTGGTATTAAATATTTTATGCTAAAAATAGCACACAACAAAATAGCTGACTGATAAGCTCAAAACATGTCTAATCCATGATTGAGTGCTGTGGAGTTTGATCAGTTGATCTTTAATGCCGCTATCAGCCGCGGTGTCACGTTTAAGCCATTGTGTACACTTTGAGCATAAATTATGATAGTTTGGAAGCAAGTTGTTACTCAGACTTATAATTCTGCTATAGATATATCACATTGTAGTTTATTGTGTGCTCAATTAAGTTGTTAGAACTTTTACATGCATAACAACTAAGCATTATGCAACACTTTGGAGCATCTGCATTTTACACGGTAGTGCACTGACATAAAGCATTTGCAGTGGACAGTGAGTGTAGCTCACATGATTTTATCGTCTTGGCCATCTGTGTGCCAAAAATTATCAAATTTGGTGGAGATTTGACGAAGTTTTGACAAAAACAAGTTGGGACATTTTTTGGACTATCCTGTTAGTGCAAGTTAGTGTCTACAGTTTACTGTGTGGTAATGTCGAAGTATATCGTGTGTACATTTGCAGCAGCGAGTATTGAGTCACAGTCGAGTATGACAGATCAGATCGGCAGTTTGCGGCTAGGCAAGCTGGACATGGCACCCGGGCCTCAAGGCACGTCAACACCAACCAGTGGACAGTCATCAGTCAGTGCCGAACTCTGCACACACTCACAAGGTGGTTATGAAATCTACTCGGTGTCAACTGGCTTTAATTACTCAGAATGTTGTATTTTATAATTGTTGATTACCTCTATGGAATCAAGGATGTTATGTTTTTGTCAGTGTTTGTCTGCAAAATCACTCAAAAATTGTGAAAGGATTTCGATGAAATTTTTGCAGAAGGTCTGGCCTAGCTCAAGAAAGATCGATTAGATTTCATGGTGATTTGGATTCGGAATCACATTTGGAATTGTAAGGTTTTGAGTGAAGTTTGTGCTTTCTGAGTGTGCTTCCAGTGTTGTACAAATTGGAAGATATTGCTAGTTGCTAAATTTTGGTGAATTCTGCTTAACAGTAGGCCCTGTTACCAGGACAGTTTGCATACTGATCCAGTCAGTTAAAGGTGCTGGCCAGCCATCCAGCTGCTTAAGGCTGTATGCCAGCTTAATTTGGTTTAATTCTCGCTGGCTCAAGCACCACAAATCTAATCTAATCTAATCTAAAAACAATTTGATATAGTGCCACTGGGTCTGTTTTTTGGCTTTCGAGAAAGGTGCAGTGATTTGTTGTGGTCTTGACATGGACCTTTCTGGATTGACCGCGAAAAAGAATGCCGTTGACCTGGAACAGATGTTGCCACGCCCACAATTTGAATTGCCTATAGTGTAAATAAAGTTCTAAACAAGTGCTTTGTGCCCTACAAATTTATTTTCTCAATAAACATAAGTGCCAGCTAACAAGCCGATAAATGCACACACCTGCACGATTATCGTTACACACAGTAAAATGCACAAAACTTAATTGATCGGCACATAATTACATATAAGTACCATAATCTGGCACAAAACAAACTGAGTCATTTGTAAACAATGCGTTTGATTGGCTGACATGGTGTGACACAACTCACTTCTCCCGCGCTGCGTGGCTTTACACACTTCTGACCTAGAACATTTTTGGATCGACATGGGCCTTTAAGGAACTATTAAAAACGCGAAACTTTTGTTCCAGAAACAATAGAAAAGTGACTTCGAACTGACCAGACCTGCTCAGACCTGGTCAGGTTTTTTAAAAAACAGGCCCATTGTCACAAACTTTAGTGTGAATCAGAAGCACTGCATTGGCGCTGACTTGTCCTGGGTATTGATGTAGGCGTCGGCAAAAAGTTCAGTTTTTAGTCTAAATTTAAACACAGTGGGTATGAGCTTCCGTACAGTTGACCTAGGTGTCTATTTACTTCTCATATTCTGCTAACACAGCATCTTGCACTTATACAAATTGCTGGTGTGTAGAGGATGGTAGTGCCACAAGTGGTGGGGCTGGTGTGCCGGAGCAGTCTGAAGACAGTGGCTCATTCCTTGGCTGTGAAGCTGATAGCATTGACTCCAGCAGCTGGTCTGATACAGTCGGCATCTCGGATATGGACCAGATCAGTGCCGAGCTTGCAAACCGCGGCCCGCAGAAGTCCGACCTGAAATTGAGGTATCATTGAATTACTTTAACTCTGTAAGTCAGTACTTTATATGAACTTTTGTGATGACTTATAATTGCATTTTTTCTCAAAATACATTTTATAATGTTTTATTTCAACGAATAGATTTGTTTCGTTGAATGTACGTTTTTGGTTAAATTCGTCAGTTATGACCAAAAAGGTATAAAGAAGTTTTGGTTGTAATTGATGAATTTAAGCATGAGAGAAAACGTGTATTATTTTTTACAGAGTGTTTGGTTTTTTATATTTTTTTACCATCCAGTGTGCATTGTGAAACTTTCTGGACAATCACCGCAACTCCTAGGACATCTTTCCATCTTTTGGCATTGGCTTTGAAGCTGGCTTGCCTGGTTTATCAAGCATAAGCACCCAGGTTTCCGTCACATAGGCCAGCACATATTGCTTTCATCTTTAAAGGAATCCAGACCAGATGACATTCAAGCGTCAGCATTTTTACATGCACTAAGATATCAACAAGCACCATCAATTTTTTTTGCCTTTCTAAAGAAATAATCTAGCATCTTGATGCAAGTTATTCGTTACACCCAGGATTAAACTCTGGTCAGCTATCAGCAGTTCAGGCAGTACGTCTACTGTAGACATTTTATTGCTGAGCCACACAGACCAGCGTGCGTGATATATTTGTGATATTTTTTTCAGAGTACGTGTGGCACATTGTGTTCAGATACCTGTTCCAGCTGTTGATGGAAGCCGGCTGCCTGGAGTGGGCAATGCTTGTCTGTATTGTACTACGTGATGCCGTTCTCTTCCTACGTGTCATCAATCTCGCTTGCCTTGCTGACACCCCGCCGGAAATTGTCGTTCGACTTCAGAGTGGCCTAGTGTTGTTGGAGCAGTGGATTGGCACAGATTGGTAATTTATTAGTAATTCTTGTTTGTTGAAAAATATGATTATAGCCCCTCAGTGTTGTGTAACTGTGATCACTTATACGTGCTTATTTGTCAGATGGCAAGGGGCATTTTTATGTTGCGATTCAGTCGAAAAATATGCACTTGTGAAATGTGCTAAGAAAATTTTCAATAGTTTTCTGTCGGGGACCGCCTAATTTGGATAAACTGGAACAGGAGCTGGTCAAATAAACACCAAGTATATGTCTGTTACTGAATTTTTTGCATAGCATATTAACGTTTCTGTCAGTGGCATGGTGTGTTGTGTGTTGTGGTCTTGGTAATCCAGTAGCCACTTTGTTGTATTGTTACAATTATTGTTAAAATCGTCAGTGAAAGCCGAAAGATGTAGATAGTGACATAGTTGAGTAGCATCGTGGACTGTTTGTTGTCTGTTGTAGTCCTGGTTACCGGCCGTTCCTGCAAGCCGTGCAGTGCCACATTTTCGAGCTGCAGAAATATTCAACGACATCTTCGCTGGCAGTACGAGGATCAGCCAGTACACCTAGATCCAGCTCCGCTGCACAACAGGCTGAGTGCTGCACTCTTGCCAACTCAACAACAACGCCTCTGAGTGCTGAGACTATGACACCATCACCATCGCGACTTGACAGTAAGGGTGATCGACGACCCGAGCTAGACAGCGAATCTGAGACGTCGACAGAGAACCGTGTTGAGTCCGACAGTCGGTGTGTCGTATCATAGGTCAGAGTTGACACACTAGACAAGTGATAGTTTGTTACATGCGCAGAGTCACGCAATAGCATCTGATCCGTAAATGATCATGTAATGAGGTTCTGGTTGTTAATCTCTGTGGGGAATTCGATTGCAGCCATAAACACAGGAAATTTGGTGTGGTGGAAGAGAAAGGAGCATATGTAGTAACAAAGATGATGCTGGTGATGAGTCATAGGAAGAGACTGGTAGGTTTTATATATGTAGCATCGCGATGTGCAGTTGTTCTAGGAAAATGCAATTGTTGTGAATTGTTTTCAAGAATTTATGGGATCATATATTGTTACCTGCCTCCCAACACAGATGAACGTACTTCGCCTTCATTCTAGCAGAGCAGGCTGGCACTTGATTAGCCTACTACAGAGGGACAGAAGGCTGAATTGATTTTAGTGGTTGGTTATGCACTGAGATTGTTTATCTGTCTACCAATCTAAGTAGTATCCATGATACTGACTTCATGGTGGTCAGTAAACACATGACTGATTATAAGTCTGACACTATGTTGTTAAGCCACCAAGCCGCTTATAGTATAGTCCGATCAGGGTTTCCATATCTCCTGGAAAGTTCTGTGAAGTCCTGGATTTTTTCTTGAAAATTCCAGGACCTGGAAACTCCTGGAAAATCACTTTGGTCCTGAAAAGTCCTGGAAATTATAAATTAAGGTCCGGGAAGGTCTTGGAAAAATATCCTTGAAAATCACACATTTTTTCTTAGGCTTAAATGGAAAACAAGCAGCAGTAGTGTATCACCCAGTTTGTGTTGACTGTTGCTTACTTAAATAGTGTTAATGAATTTTGCCACTTTTGACGTTCTAAATATTGTAAATAAATGATGTTTTTTCGTTATATGTAAATATTCGTGGGCTATGAAAAGCTTCTGGAAAATTTTTATACGGGTCCTGGAAAGTCTTGGAAAATTCCTGGATTTTTTGTCACTTAAAGAGTGGGAACCCAGTCTGATAATTTCATTAATTGATAAATTAATTAATCACAGGCTGTGCAGTAGTGCAGCACTGTTGTAAGGGTGACTAGCCATTTCAGTGGAAGACCCCAAAATGTGACTCCTGGTAAATCCCAAACTCCTCAGTTTTTCACGTCAAAATTGCCACAGATGATTGTGCTAAATTTGGTGAAAATCTGTTCACAGGGGGCTTCCCTACAAATAATTGAAATATGATGTTTGCATGCTTTTTTGTGCCTTTGCTTTTTTTCTTTTTTTCTTGCTGTTATCTACAGCAAGAACGAAAGAACCAATTTCAATGCATGATGGCTCATTATATGGCAGTATGGCACCATTGGACAGTATGTACAAAAGTGCTGGCAAACAGCAGTTTTTCAGTTTTATAGGCAGGCTGTTCCACATTGCAGGGCCCAACACTGCAGAGTTATGACTGAATATTGAGTTATGTAACACGGACTGGTATATCTTACATCTGTAGTAATTCATTTCCGTTGTACAGTCCAGTTATACTGAGAGAACTGACATTTCTGCAGTGCTACTAATAAGTTATTCCGTATTTTGTGGCATGTACGCATAATTGTGGTGTCCAGTGTCTTCTTAGCGTTCATGGCGACTGTGCTGCTGCTATTTAAGTGCTGAATGCTCATGTCCAAGGTGGGTGTATTGTATTTTTGGTCTGTAAACGGCGATTATATTGTCTTGTATATTATGCTAATGTCTTGTACGCGATTACGTTGATTTCTGATGTTTGTGACTTATAGCCGTCCGTAGAATATGTGAGTAAATTTTTACCCGTTGGTTGACAGCAAGTACATTCTGTTCCAAGATTTTAATATGTTTGTTTCTGGAGAACCTTGCATGAAAATTTGGTCGGTTGAACAAACATTGAAAGTTGTAGTAAATAACAGCAAAAAATGTTTATAATGTTTCCTTAGGTTTGGCACAGTTCAGCATTTTCAACATTTTTATGCTCATGTGCTGTTTTGTTTCTCAAGATACAGTGGAATATGAAATAATATGTATTGTGCTCATTTTTGTAGTTCAAATGCAGTATCAGAGTATGTTGAAGTGAAAACTTGATTTCATAATGGCTTTTTCTGCAGTAAATTGCATAATGTTACTATGTGCCGTAGTTACATTAACTTGCATGTCAGGGTGACCACTTGCCTTGAAAACGTTGAAATGGTATGAAATTTTGCAGATGTCAGGGAAATGTCAGAGATTTCAGTGAAAATCGGGGAATTGTTGGGGAAAAGTCTTGTCAGAGAAAATTGCCCAAAAACTTTTCTAATGATCAGGCTAACAGTTTTTTTAAGTATCACTCACTTAGTACTTTATGTTGTTTATTGCTGAATGTTGCTCACTTAAGTTTTAGTTTCATCATTACTGAATATTAACTTATCAGTTTGATCATTGACTTTATCACTAGTTGTACAGACATGGTAAGTACCAATTGAAAAGGTCAGGAATTCTGCGAATCATCGGGGAATTTTTTTTGTGTCTGGAGACTGGTCACCCTGTCATGTGCTATGGATAGCTGTCAGTCTGTTAATGGGGCTGTATACACTGTGTCCCAAAAAAGTCCCACTTTGTCATTTTCCATATCTTCGCCAAATATTAACCGATTTTCAAAATATGTTCACTGGTACATACTGTGGACAGTTAGCAATAAGTGGCTGCTAAATATCCCACCACACTTTAACTGCGTCACTACACTACCATGTGAAACATAAATTTTCAAAAATTACTAAAATCACTATAATACATATGCAAAAATCATCTTCTGGAACAGTTTTTGCTAATTTTCATACAAAAATTTAATTATGTTTAGTGTTACATACATTTCTGATGTTCGTAAACAAAAGCAGATGATATTGTTGTAAATAATAATTTTTAATGCACTGACGATACATTGGTGATGTAATGTACCATTTAGCAGTGAAGACAAGCCTCTGATAAGGAACTTGTACTAGTTCAAAAAATACAGTTTTCGGAGAATACTGGCAGAATTTTTGAACATAAACTGCAACGGGGAAAGAGCGGGAATGTTATTAACAGAGATTTGGGAAACATGCAGCACCGACCAAAGGCATGAAACCAGCAGACTGAAGCATACGCATACTGAAGAGAATGTGATCACTGTGGATGAAATGGTAGGCTTGCTAAACCACAAAGGCCAGAAACAAACATATCGTTCAATACGCCGGATATCCAAAGACACAGATCTAACAAAGTTTAGCATCATACAGATCGTTCACTGTATTTTTGGCTGGAAGTGCATTTCGTTTACCAACACGCTTGCTGTCTATGATTGATAGTTTTTCTTCCATTGTATTTCACACAGTAGTGTAGCGACACTGTTAATGTGTAGCAGGATATTTAATAATCACTTTATTGCTAATTGTCCACAGAATGTACCGGTGAAAGAATTTTGAAAATCGGTTAATATTTTGTGACGATATAGACAATCACAAAGTGGAACGTTTTTTGGGACACAGTGTACTAATGGTGGCACGTACTGTACGTCATATTTAGTACATTTATGATAGCACTACTATGTTCTCTGAGCGTGGAGTTAGTGACTCGATTCGCCTTTTTTACAGACACGTATTGGCGAGTGACATTTTACGCATGTAGTGAGAATGTGGGACCAAGACTTGTAGAATTCCGTGTAAATTTGTAGATGGTATACCATTTATTCACGTGCTCATTGTTGCATTACGCTGACTTTGTCAGTAATAAAATCTAGTCTTGGTTCGGGTTAAAATGATTGTTTTGTGCATTATTACGCATTCCGTATAAAGACGGTGCGACAGAAAATGACGACCGACGGTGTAGGCCACATGACCGACTGCCAGCCAGCGTGGATTAAGTGTGTTAAACCACTCTTCAGAGCGTATAAGTTAGTTTAACGCTTAGTTATCTAACTCCGGACCGTGGCTTAACATGCACTTAAATCAGTGATAAGCTATTTCACTGTATCACCAAGAGAATAGTGTTACAGTGTATTTTTGTGGTGATTAAGAAAGGATGTGATTAAGATAGATTGGGCAGTGGACATGGCCAAGCTCATGAGTAGGCCGTGGGTTGATGGATCAGGGAACTTGATAGAGCGTTCTAACTACGATTTGAAAAGATGACAAAACAGCTGGAGAATCAGTTGGGCAACCAGCCGACTCGGTGTAAGTGGGATACTTGCGTGGAGTTGCACTGAGAACGGGTGCGTATGGGTCAACAGCGACTGTGCATGCGCTGTGCTTGCCAGTCCTACAGCGAACATTGAAGTCATTCTCATCGTATCGACGTTGCGCTGCTCTATAGGCTACATGTTATATGCGCCTTTGTCGAGCAAACGCTTGTTACTTCAGTACAGCGAAATCGACAGCAGTTGCGTCGCGTGACATTGAAACGGCATAATAAACGCATGTGTACAACGGTCGCATGGATACTACATCGACTGGCTGTTCGTGTGGCGACTCTGTAGCTGCTCTACACCGCGTGCAGCGTCAGCAACCGCTTCTCGTTCACTGTTGTGTATAGGCCTACTCTGACAACCTGAGGCGTTAAAGGCCAAATTCCACTTAGCTAGTTAGTTGGCCAACTAGTTGCCAACCTGATTTTCATACCTCCAACCCGGTTGGCGAACAAGTTGCGCAACCAGCGAACTTGTTGTCGAACTAGTTGCTAGACAGTGACCCACTTTGTTTTGACATCACCTACTTGGTTTCAAGATGGACGACGATGAAACAGCAGTGATTGTAGCCTGTACATCCATAATTGCAAGTTTTGGCGCTGTCGCTACTCTTTCAACTGCCTTTCAGCGAAAGAAACGCAAGAATGCTGTCTGAATCAGGCGATATTTGCAACTTTGGGATCAGTTTGGCACTTATAATACTTTGCTACCAGAACTGTCGAACAGTGCAAAGTTTCATGCGTACTTGAGAATGGACGTCGATACGTTTGAACTGTTGTTTCAAATGATTTAGGCTGACATCACACGAAGGAAAACTCGACTTAGGTAATTCACATTATTGTCTATTCAGCTGTAACTGTAGGCCTACTCATCGCTACCCCCAATAAGGTTGGATCGAGGACTGACTTCAGAGACATTAATAAGTAGGCTAAACAGTATTCGTATATTTTGACATATGCTACGTTTTTTGCGATTTTCAAACAAATTTACCATAAAATACAACGGATGGGGCGACGTCGGTCATGCCTAGCTGCTAGAGTTCCATATATACTCTGCCATCCATCAGGTCAGGTCGGGTTGTTTCCCAAACTCCATTGATCGAGCAAGTTGGCGACCCAACAAAAAAGTTGCCAACTTGTTGTTTCAATCTCGACATGTTGAGATTGATCTGGCGGGTTGGCAACAAGTTGGCCAACCATAAAAGTTGTCGAACTTGTTGGACAACTTACGAACTAGTTCGACAACTAGTTGTCAGCTCGGGTTGGCCAACAAGTTGTCGAACTAACTAACTAAATGGAATTTGGACATAAGCAGTAATTTGTCTGATTTTGAATATTCTCAAATTTCGTCACTGCTCTTTAATTAGTTAACCTATTTTTTATTTATTTTTGTGCCGCCGCCACTAATTATGATCGTGTTGGATGAAGTTGGTGTTTCTGCATTCTGGCTAGCGACAGTATCCAGTAACCACTGACTGGCAGATCATCAAAGTGAAGTTTGATTAAATAGGCCTCACGGCTAACGTTAACGGAAAAAACGGTTCAATTCCTATTATATTAAAATCAGCGTTAAGATGAACTAATAAATTTGAATTAGCTGGTTCTTAAAGACAGTGTGCTAAAGCGCTAGGTCTAATAATAGTAGGCCCATAAATTGAGTTATTAGATTATTATTAGGCTCCTATAATACGAGGGCCATCCCAAAAGTTTCCGGCCTCGACATATTAGACAACAATATTTTCTACAGCTTATACACCAGTAAAACGTACATTCTTTACTGACATATATGAGTCTGTTGAGTATATGATGACATTGTGATTTATGACGTCACAGCATTAAATAAGAGACTATTCACAGCGTCAACGCAAACAGGCTCAGGTCATTCATCATGAAATGCTCTTATTTGCGATCAGCACATATTTAGGCTATGATTTATTCGCCAATTTAAATGAGAAATCTATAAGCTGATTTGTCAGGATTTAAAAAATCAGATGGCACAGGCCCCCACTTCTACACATCCAGCTACAAACTGGAAAATTGTCATGCTACTAACGAGCCTGATTTTACGCTGTTTGCGTTAGCGCTGCAAATCGTTTCGGTTTAGTGCTCTGTGATGTCATAATTTACAATGACGTCATATCCGCAGCAGATCCATACGAGTCAGCAAAGTATGTACGTTTCACTGATGTATACTGCATAGATTGTGGAAAATTTCTAGTCAATGTCGAAGCCGGAAACTTTTGTGATGGCCTTCGTAAATGTACAGAGCAGTTTATGGCACGATTGTCGTCCGTCTCTTTGCTTGTCTGTCTGTGGGTAACGGATGTAGGCTACCCTGGCAAATGGGTAGATCTTAGGGAAAACTTTGCACGAATAATCAGCCCTTTGTCGAGGCTGTCTGCGTACAGAATTTGGGGAATGCAGTTCAAGGGAAACATTTCAAAATTTGGGGTTGAATGTAGGGGGCTAGAAATAATGTGCATTTTCAACCGAAAACTTGCCATATCTCGGAAACGTTGAGATATAGGGCCAATGTTGTTACACAGTTGCCTCAGATTCAGCTCGCTGACTTTGTGCGCCTTATAAATTTCTATATTATAATGTTACTGTTAATCACTAACAGGAAGTAGCATACGGCCCTTCAGATGAGATGAAAATCATAGACCTTGGATGACCTTCAAGGTCAGTACTGCAACAGGAACTGTAGGATATGCTCTAGCGCGTCTTCCATATAGCTGGGCTTCTTGTTGCTCTGTCTGCAGGCACTCAGTGTTGGTGTTGGAAACATAACCATAATGTTAAGACCTAGACCGAAGCTGCAGAAAAACTAAGACAAGCATAAAAACTAAAGATAAAATATAGGCTCAAGACCGGGACCGGTCAGAGACCGGCCTTGTCATAAGACTGCGGTCGTAGACCTCAAGACTGGTAAAAAAAACAATTGGATTCATTCACGAATGTGACGGACAGACAAACAAAGGAGTTACCATAGCATGTAACGCGTCGAACGGTGTTCATTCTTCGCCACAGCCAACTTCCATAAAACTGGATAATTAGCGAACATGCGGGCAGATATGACATGGCATTGCAAGGCAAAGCGTTCAATATGTGACATTGAGCGTCGGCGCCGAGTCGCAGGAAGCCTAGGTACAGCGACTGAACGGAAGTGTTGCCGGCTGCCGTTGCTATGGCCTGTTGTCTCGCCGTCGTTTGTTGTCACTACGCATCGCACGCAAGCGCTCTCAGCATGCTGCTGCAGCTGTTCTATGAATAGATATAGGCCTAGCCTACACCAGAATTGCTTGTAGCCCTATGCGAGGAGACGAATGAAGTGGCACACTTCCATGCTGTTACGCCACTGCGACTCCTAATCGCCAACTTTCCCTTAGAATATCTAGATCGACCGCTGTCAGAAGCGTACTAATATAAATCGCGAATTTCGGCTTTTAGACGTCGCCTATGAAAACCGGCCGCTGCGACGATGACGTAATGAGTTCTGATTCCGAGCTGCAAGAAGTGCGTCAGAGAATGTCGCGCATACCGAGACCGGTGCCACCGCGCCGACCGGAACAACGTCGTCAGGACGACAGCGAGGACTCGCTCAGGACTCAAGAACTGCCCATATCTCGACCGCTACTCTACCAGCCGCCCGACACGCGCATCTGCTACTTCTACCGCGACGGACACAGCAGGTCGGCTCCGGTGAAGATCGTCGTCAACCGACGCGCTTATCCGACGTTCGACGTACTCAAGGACGAGTTGACGCGCCGAGTCGACGGACTGCCGTTCGGCGTGCGAGGCATCTACACGCCGGCAGGTCGCGACTCAGTGAGATCTCTGTCTGACTTACAGCAGGACGGTCGCTACGTCTGTACGAGCGTCGCGGCGAGGGCGCGCGGGGTGGACGTGGAACGAGCTGACGCGTTGGAAGGTCTGGTTTGGCGAGCGGGAGCACGGCCCGGTAGCGACGGGCAGCGACAACTGAACGCAGTGATACGTGGACATGACGAGCGCAGCGTGCAGCCTGCAGGCAGCCGCCGTGACGCACCAGACGTGGTCGGACGACGCCTGGCGTGGGACACGAACGACTCGACAAAGTCGGACAAGTCAACGGCTACCGCTACTTCCAACGATCAGCTGACACCGCGATCACACAAGAAGATCGTTGTGCTGTGTCACGGAGAGACGATACAGAAACATACGCTGCTGCTGTATAAACGCACGTCGCAGACGTTCGAACAGGTTCTCGCCGACTTGTCAGGCATGTTCAAGACGCCCGTCAATTGTATGTTCACAGCCGATGGTGCACAGGTAGTCTCACGTTTCTGTATTACACAGTGCAGTTAATATCTCCCACAGTCGTGATCGCAGTTTTAGTTACGCTCAAAACTAGAAAAAACATCTCTCGGTCTAGCAACGGTCGACATATTATGTGGCCGTCCACCTAAGTACTTGAACACAGCACCATAAGTATTTGGTTGGAAAAACACGGCTTGACATAACCTAATTCGGAGAGAACATCGTGCAGACATAACGGACAGATTAGGGGACGAACAAGGTCTGTAATGTAGTCTATTTGGACGGCCGCATAATAAAACATTTCGCAACATTTTTATTTAACTCGTGCTATAAGCTAGAACATGTACGCATTTTTTTGGTTGAAAAATACAAAATTTGTGCAGGTTTTAGGCCGAATCGCTTTTTTATAGCGCAAGCGAATGCTACACATTTCTCCGTAACCTGACCTGTCCGTCGTCTGTCTGTCTGTCTGTCACATTCGTGTACCTTGCTTGAACTGGCGTATTTAGACGGCGTGTGGTAAATACACTCTTGGGGTCCAACGACACATTCTGTTATGTGGGGTCTCTGCTACTCACAAAGCAAAAAGAGATCGATTTGGGAATTCAAACCATCAGCCAAAACATGCAGTTGCAAATTGTAGCCAAACCGTTTGTCAGGCCGATGTTGCCACCTGGCGAGTACAAAAAGCTAGCGATTTCGCAGTTTGCTGATTTCCTTTGGCCCTGATGCATTAATCACTGTTTAATACTGGAATGCGTCGGCTGTCGGTAGGTGAGTAGTCTGTCGGCAATATTCGCCGGTCCTGACGTGTACGTAGTGACGGATGGACGCCAGCTGTTATCTGACGAGTGCAGTCGACTCGTCGATGACTGCAAAAAGCAAGATCGACCGAAACCTTCCATAAGCTTACACAACATCACTCAGGGCTCACGACGACGAACTGACCGCCGACGAAAACGTGCCGCTACGAGTCAGTCTGTTTTTACGACGTACATTATTTCTGTCTAATAGCGTCGTGGCAAGATGGGGAAAGTTGCCCACCCGAAGTTTTTGTCTAAAAAGTCATGTTTCACAGTTTTACATCAATTGTTTTATGTGTCCGTTTTGCTGCTGGACGACACATCCAAGACGGCGACGCCACTGACCAATGGCGCGATTAACCTACCCCACTCAGTGACAATCGCTTGCTTCACCTGGTTGATTGTCGTGAATCGTCATTATTAATAGGCCATCTGTTGAAGAATTTTGAAAATCAGTTAATAACTTAATATTTGGTGAAATTATAAGGTGTACAAAAATGGTGCCATTTTTGGCCCACTCTGTAGATTATCCAAATATAGATTATTTCTTTATCAAAATTTACAGCTGTCTGTCGCAATTCTGTTGCACACGTGCAGTGTCTGATGAGAAATTGCACTGCCCTGTTTACTTTTTTAACCCAAATCGGCACGGTTTCTGTCCGTCTCCGTCTTCTATTGCGTTCTGAAATGTTTTGCGTATGAAACAGTCGTTGAAGAAAATCAGTTTACTTTCCGCAAGTATCTTATAATTTTAATCTGTCATTTTTTAAAAGTTATACCGTAGGTTTACTTTACGACTAACCAGGTGTCCTTTAAAAGTGAATTTTTAAAAGTAAGTTAAAGCACGACGTCACTTCGTAAGCCGAATGTCCTGCATGGTCGCCCAACCAACAGTGCCGAATCACCGAGGGCTATAGTACTGCTTTAGTGTTTGTGAAATATATTTCTGTTCGTTTGACTTGTTGAACATCTGCTGCGTGCAGGAGGTAAGTGGAAGGTTTGGGTGACGACGAACGAGCTGCCGTCGGCTGGAACGCAGGCTCAGGTGACGCTGACAGTATACGGTCATCGAGGATGCACTCAGCCGATTCCTCTTGGTTCAGCGGACGGGCACACTTTCCAGGCCGGCAACGTCGACGAATTCACGGTTCGTAGTCGCGACTATAGTTCGTCTCCATGCGGACGAGATTAAGATTAATAGATATGCAAAGTTTTCTGCTGCGGTACGTTGAACCACTGTCTAAATGCCAGGTTGGGCATATGTGTTGAATGAACTTACACAATCCAGAGAATGGTTTAACACTTTTCACGGTTGGCGACGATGCTGAGACGAGATTATTCGTCGTTGTACGTCATGCGTCATGCAACCATTGCCAGACGATAATTGACACGACGTTATGTGCATAAGACGGTTATTGTTATAGCACTTTTTGTCCATAGGTTTATGCTGAGTCATTACTCGTATTACGGTTAAATACCCATATTTTTGTATTGTGTTCTAGATATCGCTTGGGAGTATTGGAGAAATATACAAGATTCGAATTGCTCATGACAACAGAGGGGAGTTTCCAAGCTGGTTCTGTGATGAGGTATGAAATGTAATCTGTTCATGCGCATGTTTGTGTCATGATCTTTTCTGAAGTTACATATTGTCGAGACTCAATGCTATGGGAATAAAGTCAGTTTTGTCCCTGTACTGAAGGCTGATTTTTTTGTAGCTGATCCGCTTTATTTCACTCAGGCCTAATGTATATGAAGATAAAACTTAGCCATGCGGTTTTTTCAGCTGCTTCAGGATAAAGATTTTATACCAAGTGTGTATTGATTCCACATCTTAGTAGATGACAGCCAGCCGGTAAAGGTTAAACGGTTGAGGATGGAAATTCATCTCAAAGCTATGCGAAGCTACAGCTGCCATATGGGGTTACACAAAGTTACCTACCACCCGTCACACTTAAATGCGTTTCGCCTCCGCCTTAACACCAGCCCGACACGCTGGTACTCAACTTACCTACTTGGAAAGGATAGAAAGCTAAGTTACAAAATGCTTTACCTGTCCACACTTACCAATAAAAGTTGTAATTATGTGAATTCATCAACATGACCCGGATCAGGAGTCAACTCATGCTTGACCGTATATAAGTCAGAGCCGTAGCCAAGATGTGAAAAACGAGGAGGCAGCGCAGGAGGTCTGGGTGAGAGTCCCCCAGCCGGGTCCAGGGGCGGAGTCCCGGTGAGGGATCTGAAAAGCTTTCAAAATTCACTTCGCTGTAACTCTTGTTTTTATATACGGGTCTACATGCTTGACAGTAAAACACTGAAGGCTTCCATGTTCATCTGTATCTGGCTACAGGCGATCGTAATTCTGTTTGCAATCTGTATAAATAACAATAATTAGCCTATTGATAAGTACAACGCAAAACGCAAGCGTAACATTGCGCCTTCCGACCACGATGCCTTACCGCTGTGCGATCATTCTGTACACCTACTAATTAGAGCACTGCTGGAGTGGGTAAGCGAGTACGCAATACGAGTTTTTACCACCCCAGACACTGCGGTATCGTACTTACACCACTCTCAGATCACATCGACCACACCGTCGTTTGCTTTATGGCGCACGACTGGAGCGTAAAATTACGAAAACTGTAGGCCTATCAGTGCAAGCTGAGCCTGATTTCAGCATAAATTATCTGCACGCTTGTCGATTGTCATCAGGTTCGCATGCAAGACGAGCACACGGCCGAAGAGTTGTCGTTTCACTGTCAGCGCTGGTTGTCACGTGAGGAAGATGACGGTGAAATTTGTCGTGAACTATCAGCAGTGAAGAACGGTGTCTCCGCACTGCCCAGTGAGATGATCAGCATCGTTAAGTATTATCACAAAAACCAAAGTAATCTGGTAAAAGGCGGAATCGCTGTGCCAAGTTTACCCAACTCCACGTTTGTATTCAACTGGTGGCAGCATTTAACTGACGATTTGGATGCATTTTGCAACTGCATGTTTTAATGGGGATTTAACCCCAAATATCTCCTTTCCCTGAAGGTTAGGGACCCGTATCTAACGTTATTAGACCACACAAGTGTACCTTGCTAATGCCAAATGGCATCTAAATACGTTGAACTGTACACGAATGTGACACGACAGGCAGAGAGACGGACCACGTTACCGTCGCTATACGGAGTACGGAGAAATGTGTACAGTAGGCTAGCCAGAATCGCTTATGCTGCAAAAGCGATCGCTTTAATGGCAGCCGTTTTGAATTTTTTTTGGTTCTCATAATAATCTTTTAAAAGTGACTGCTGAAAACAGATTTTTACAAGCCGGTTGCTATTTCTGACGCCAGCCAACGGTAAAAGTTCTTGAAGATATACGACAGGAAGTTAATAACCTTAACGTGGGCGTAATTAACAAAAACGCAACAGCTGAAACTTCGAGCTTCTTAGACGGAATGATACGCGATCACGGTAATTTTGGGTATTTTGCAGAACAGATGATTGGTGTGTGTGTTTCAGCGGTGATGTACGAGGTGCTGGTGACTACGGGTGAACCGTGGAATGCCAGCACAGACGCCGTCGTCTCACTGACACTGTATGGGGAGATGGGCGACACTGGAAGCAGGCAACTGCTCCGTGCTCGCAACAACGAGAAAATGTTTCGCGCCGGACAGGTACTGCTCAGAATGTGAATCCCACAGTGGATAAAGTGAATTCAGAGGAAGAAAAAATGTGCACAAATATCTGCTGCATTGTCGTTTTCACTGTACGCAAAGTCATATGCTCATATTGTCTTATGGACGATTTCATTTTTTCAGTTACGGTTAATAATAATTAGGCTTACGCAAAGTCGAAATGGAAAATCGACGTTGTAGACGATGACGATGTAATACTAACTGGAAAGATTTTTTTACATTTTGTTAAAATATTATATTGCATTATGATCTAATTGCCGGTTTTTAATGTGTGGGTTATTTTCAGCGTGCCATAGTTTGAAACCGAAAAATGAAAACTGGAAAACGGTTCGCAGCACACATCTTCCTGCATGTGGGGCTCGTAAATGTGCGCAGATTGTGATACAACTTACAATCTACTGACATGTGTGATAGTACTTGTGAATATGATTATGTTGGAAACCAAAATTAAACTCCTGAAGACGTTAGCTCGTCACTGGTACTTGACCTGGTCATGTATTCATGTTGCCCGAAGTTAAAATATCATGAGCCAGTCTACGTTCAAAGTAGTTCAAGACTGTTGCAGTACCGCGTATACGAGTACGAGCATACTTTTGCTCAACTCGTTTCGCGCCTAAATCATATTTAGCTTGCATTGATACCATTTTCACAATCTTCGGCTGCAGTCGTGCCGCTCATGCGTCATGGGGCTTAAAGCAAACGACGATGTAGTTAGTCTATGCGATCTAAACGTGGTTTAAGTACGTTACAACACTGTCTGGTGTGGCATAAACTCGTACTGCCACTCCAGCAGTGCGATATCTAGTACTGAGCGGGACCGGATATGCAGCATTCGCGGTTGCAAGTATCTCGTGCATAGAACAAAGCGCCGCTCGACCTTCGCAGGACTGACCTTCTTCATTGTTTCAGTAGAAAACTATCCAACACTGATAAGTTTTTATTTAATGTAGCACTCGTCGCATAAGACTTGAAGTCAAGTAATTTCACGAGCAGTATTAATGTTGTTGTTTGAAGACGGACGTGTTCAGGCTGGAAGCAGTAAGTCTGGGTAGCGTCAACCGTGTCGTTGTTGGTCACTCGGACTCGTGTCCTGGGCGAGGCTGGTACTTGGAAAAGATCGTCGTACGTGACGTTCTCCAGCCCAAGTCGCAGTGGATCTTCCCATGTCGACGGTACGTCACGAACGTTTCGTATGCCAGCTTCTTCTTCATCTTAGAGCCGTCAGTCTTGACAGCAAACCAATACCAGACAAGAAAGCCAAGCTGTCGGCAGAACCGCATGTGACGCATCTGGTTCGGCAGGGTTTTCTATCTCCAGTGCTTTCACACAGTTGCCTTCAAAAGCCACGTTTCATAGCTTTGGATTTCCTAGCACAGCATTGGTAATAGAGTTTGTTATTTTAAAAACAGAGTGCACAGCGGTTATTTGTAATCTCGTCCAAAATCTCAGGTCGTTAATTTCAGTAGGCCTGTGACTGCAGTTTTTTTGCTCTGAACAGCCACGCACTGTACCCTAATTTGGTTTTAAATGAAAAAATATTTTGTCTCGAACTATAACGCCAGTGTTAGGGCTTCAAAGAGCGGAGATTAAGTTAACCAATCGTGTAACTACTTCATAAGTAACCCAACTCCATGGATATTGAAGACAGATCATTAACGCTACAAACGGGCATCTGTTCAGTAATAATGTGGTTCGTGGGGCGCTAGTCAACGAGAACAATGTAGTGCAGTAGCAGTGATGGCATGCAGTCAGACGCTGTTAATTCAACAGGTGGTTGGACGAAGGCGAAGACGATGGAAAGATTGTACGAGAACTCAAGCTTAAAAATCGCACATCGGAAGAACTACATAAAGCAGCTTTGGTGCGTTTTGCACTCGATTCAACAGTTTGTCACAGTGAAATATGTAGGCCTGTTGTATTCGTTTGCTCAAGCAATAAACCCAATTGTATTATCTTCGTACTTTTACTTGTTTAACAAACTTACTAGTGTACTTGTTTTGGACAATTTCATTTTTTAGATACAGCTAATAATAATAATACAGTAAGTACGGGAAATCGAAATTGAAAATCAACGTTGTAGACGATGACAGTGGTACTAACTGTGAAGACTTCCACAGTACATTTTAATATTAGGCCTACATTGTATCATTATCTAATTATCGATTTTTGATTTTTTTATGTGTGAATTATTTTCTGCGTTCCACAGTTTGAAACCGAGAAATGGAAACTGGAAAACGGTTCGGAGGTAGTTCTTTACTCGGCGAGCACACATCTTCCAATTCGCGTGAAACCCGATGGTACTGTCGACGCCTGCGGTGACTTCAAAGACCCGCTCAGTATGCTTTCACGCCCTTGTAATGAAATAATTCCAGATTTACATGGCCAATAGACACAAATGCATGCGCACAGAAACTGCATCAGTGAACTATAGTTTTTTTCAAACGCCAGGCAAAGATGTAGTTGTTTTGTTGGACCACAGAGCAATATCGTTCTTGCATTTGTTTTTTATTACATTATACTTTTATTCACTTGCTTTTCGTGCTTTGCATTGCGCTGAATTGTTTTACTGCGATTTAGCCGACCGTACTTAAGTAACGGTCGGACTATTGGCATGGTTGTTGTCCGTCTGTCCGTCCATCCGTCCGTCTGTTTGTCTGTCGTCGTTTGTAACGGATGTATTGTGGCTAAATGGTAGGTTTTAGGGCAAACTTTTTTACACTAATAATCAGCTCCATGTCATAAACCCAGGCACGCAAAATTTCAGCGATCTAGTGCAAAGGAAACATTTTCAAATTCGGGGTTAAACGGAAGAGGGGGTAAAAAATGTGCGCTTTTTAATGTTAAACTGGTCATATCTTAAGAACAGTGAGAGATACGGCCAATGTTTCTATTAATCAATAATAGGAAGTATGACATACGCCCTTTTAGATGAAATAAAAATTGTCGACTTTGGATGACCTTGAAGATCACTGACAACCAGTACGATCGGTTATCGTAGCGACAGCTGGGCTTTTTTTGTCGAAGTTGTAATAATTCTGCACGCATTGTACTGCGATTTATGAACACAAGTTATTGTAATTGTCTAGACTGACATGCATGGTTCTGTTCATGCGTTGCACCGTACATGTATAGGCGTTTTCTCGGTTTCACGGAGCAAGGGTGTCACGTGCGTGTTCAAGAGCGCTATAGATCCTCGCATGCATTTAGCCATCGGCAACGGAAGTCTCTACGGCGCGGTACGTGCTAGCATCATTACTGTCCGCGGTAGCGACAGCAGTTGTTTCCAGCATTGTGGCGTAGTTTGTTTATTGTTTTCTTTTTCTGCTACCACGATAACTCATGAACCGCTACACTCAGCTAAATGATATTTTACACAAAGAAGTGTGTCGACAGCTGCAATAATACTATTGAATTTTTCACAGAACCGGATTTTCTGATACTTTACCATTGCGAGATAAGACCATGCTTAGCTAGCCGATCGCTATTAGTCGACGCTGACGTCATGGCTATGAATATCGCAGCATGCCACGGCGGCTACCGCGGACAAATTTAGTCTTGCGCAAGGCTTCACAGTCTAGTTAGCTTTCTTTTAACATGATCGGTTACTTTCCAATGAAACTTAGTTTAGGCTGTGCTATACGCCTAAAATGATCGATTCTGTCCAGTGTCGAGACTGGTCTGCGTGTGACTTGCGTAGAGCAAAGCCAGTGCGCGCTGCGAATTTCTGGTGAGCGTCAACGACGACCGCAGCGTCAGTCTAGAGTCAGCCAAGTTTGCCGACCAGTTCGTCACGATTCTGCAGTCGGGAGACGCATGCCGCTGGTCGCGACAACTCGGTACTGTAACGCGTCAGTTTTTCCTTCACTGCAAGGTTCGTGGTTTGCTTTTCGCCTTATTAAACACGCAACCTGATAATAATGCTGTAATATTGTGATAAGGACGGCGCATCTGGCACTGTTTTTTATTAGTCTGCCCGGAAACGATAGTTTTGGGGAGGACTTAAGTTTTACCCTAGATGTTTAAAAAAAAATTTTCAACGCGAGATCTCCGAGATGCGTGAGCCGACCGAAATTTTGCACGGTGGCCAGTACTAGGCCCAGTTTTATAATGCCGGTCCAAAATTTTGGGGGCACGCCCCAAAAAAATTTCAGGGGCCAAAAACGCAAAAATTGGCCCGATTTTGGATGATTTTGAAGTTTGGCGGCGAATGTCTTCGAAACGGATGAAGATATTCAAAATCGGACAAATCTTTTATCTTCCGCGATTCCTCCTGCATATTTCGGCCCTTAGGGGGTGCTACGCCCTCAAATTTTTACACCCACTAGAGAATGACCAAGTCTTACTAGCGCACCCCCCACCGGTGATGGGGGCCATTTTTACAACTTTTTTAACGGGAGTCAAAAATTGGCTTAAAATATAACGTATTAGCCGCAACAACTCTGGAGCCAAAGGGAGTAGCTTCATGAGACTTTGCCACGTGACGTGCTGCTAGATGGGGTGATAACGCGTGTACAATTTTTAGGAAGCACCGCCCCTTTAAAATTTGGGAAGGCAAATGCAAAAAAACGTCCAAAATTTAGTACGTTTTACGACAACATTCGAGTTTGACCAAATGTCTCTGGAATGGATAGAGATATTGACAAGCGGTAAACTGCTTTATCAAGTACAGTTAATCTCGCGTTGAACGAAAGAAATTTGGTAAAGTTTAATCCACCACCACCAGAGATTATGAGGCTAATGTTTACTCACCCAAATCGATTTTTTCGAAAGGATATATTTCGACCCCCAGGGGGTGCTGCGCCCCCAAATTTTTACACGCGCTAGAGAATGACCAAGTTTTACAGGTGATAAAGTGCGTCAATCTGTATTTCGCAATCGCAAGACACTGATAAGACACATTCGTAAGGCAGTGAGGTATGGTAAAGTGTTTAATGGCCATTTTGTTGTTAATATCTTCTGTGATGTAAACGCTAGTGAATAAATTTTTTAATTTGCGACTGCCAAGAGTAGGTGATCAATTTTTTTGTTTTGTTTGTTCGTTAAGCTAATTTACTGCTTGTTCGTGATTTAGTGGCATTGTATTAACTTCGTTGTGCAACTACAGGATGGGCCAAAAAATGGCACCATTTATTGTACGCCTCATAACTTCACAAAATATTAACCGAATTTCAAAATTCTTTCACTGTCAGAATCAGAAGACAATCTGCAATAAAACTGTTACTATAGCTCCCATTACACCCAAAGTGTGTCACCACGCTACCTCGTAAAATGTCAGATGACGCACTCAAGCCGGCGACGCCACTGACCAGTTGCGTGATCAACGTTGATCGAGTCTGGCATGTGGCTTCCAAACAACCCAGACTTAAATCCAGTTAGTTATGCTGTTCGGGATGCTCTTCAACAGGTGGCTTATCAATGTTGACGATTCACGTCAGTCAACCAGCTAAAGACAGCCATTGTCTCTGAGTGGGACAAAGTGCCGCAGCGTTTGGTTAATCGCACTATTGGTTAGTGGTGTCGCCGGTTTCGATGCATCGACCAGCTGCAAGGCGGACACATTGAAAATTTTATGTGAAAAATGTGAGATGTGATTTTTTAAACAATAACTGAGACAACAAGCACGTTGTTTCTGTTGTTAATTTTTTTGAAATGTTACAAAAAACGTCTTATTTTTAATTGTTATTCTTAAGATGCTGACATTTTACAAGATAGTGTAATGACACACTTTGGGTGTGGTGGGATCTATAGTAACATTTTTATTGCAAATTGTCTCCTGATTTTGACGATAAAAAAATTCGAAAATTGGTTAATATTTGGTACAGTTATGAGGTGTACAAAAAATGGTGCCATTTTTGGCTTATCCTGTACATGCACCGTATCGTTTTAACCGTGTGATTGTAATTCGTTATGGCATATTTTGTTCTTAGTACAGCGTACTAACACCAAGGTCAACTCAGCCTTCCATGCCTCTTGGGTAGATAAATCGAGTACCGGCTTGGCTGACTGGGGTTAAGGTGGGGCACCCGGGCGCGTTCACCTGTATTGGGTGGCAGGTGATTCCGTGTGTGATTCCGTACGGCAGGTGACGCTCTGTAGCTCTGCGATGGGTTTTCCTTTAACGTTTATTGTGTTGATATATGTGCAGGGCGTGATGCGAGACCAGGGTGTTATTCTGCTGTTCACGTCTCATAGTCAGCTTCTGTCATCTGAGAAACAAAGTTCACTTACTGCTACCGGCAAACGCAATCGACTTGCGCAGTTTCGCGTTCACAAAATCGCTCCCGGAGTCCGAATGTTCGAAAGCGTTCTCTTTCCACAGCAGTTCATTCGTCTCGAGGAAGGAGCTTGCGACATCATGGTAATCAAGCGTATAAGTCTAAACTCCATTTGCTTTGATCTGTCGCGGATTTGTCGTGCTGCATAACAGACCATACAACAACTCATCAGGTTATACAGCAAGAAATACGGATAGTTGAAACAGCGGAGATCAAGCCGGGACGACTGAAATCGCGGGAGTGGACATCGTGGCACGGTCAAAAATGCAGGGGTGGACATCGCGGGAGTGGACATTGCGGGAGTGATTGGTAGTAGAAAAAGTATGTGCGCACAGAAAAGTCTCAGTTATACACTTAGTAG
>Ga0209367_1000467_pt1 | contig 40014 bp, 26 predicted proteins | sample WorMetLIZISLAND2_FD_187412 | JGI IMG/M metagenome (GOLD analysis project Ga0209367, IMG submission 187412) | Marine gutless worms symbiont microbial communities from Max Planck institute for Marine Microbiology, Germany - Olavius geniculatus... ...
TCTATTTTCCCCAGGTAGTGTAGAAACAGATATTTCTCGTCGTCGCCGCACTACTGCTAGTTATTATTCATTAGTGCGATGTGTCGGAAATCTGGTGGATAAAATGGGAAATTAAATTGTCACTTGACGACAACTTGTCTCAGGAATATTCGTACCAAAAATTATTAAAATCCGATAATCTTTCTTCATGTTACAGTCGAAAATGTCGGGGATGTTTTTTTGGGGACACAGTGTAGTAGTAAGCTTACAGGATTAACGGTTTGTGATAAATTATAATCCGACAGAAACTCTCTTCTCGGCGTTTTTTTCCCGCAGTGGCAGATCTATGGCGTAGACCCCAAATTTAGACTGAGTATCTTCCAGTTCAGTGTGCCTGACACACTTGCCGATGGAAAGCTATGCTAGTGATACCAGTATACTGTAATTAAAAGCCATCCTGTTCAGCCGGGTTCGTGGTAGATGACAGCACCCCAGATTTGGGGGGCTAGAACCGCCACTGCAGTTTTCTCGTCGTCGCCGCACTACTGCTAGTTATTATTCATTAGTGCGATGTGTCGGAAATCTGGTGGACGAGACGAGGATATGGTTCCGGATGTAAACTAATGCACTCGGCGTGGTGTCTCGATCACACACTCCTGCGTCCGTGCTCCAAACGTCACGCAGGCCGCGCTGAAAATGCAGGACTGAAAAATAACGGACTTAAATTTGCCGGCCTTGAAAATGCCGGACTGGAGTTTGACGGACCGGCAATACGCGTTTGAGTTCGATAAACCAAGGTGAAGAAGGTTACCTGTTACACAATCTTATCGTTCATAATACATGTACATACAACGTAATTCGTCAAGACGCTGTTTACGGTTTATGTAAGATATCACACACATTAGCCTATGCTAAAAATACATGCTGCAGTTAACCGAGTTTTAAGCCTTGATTCTTGTCTGGCAATGCTTTTACCCTAAAGTTATGGTCCCAGCTATTAACGTAACTTAACGTAAAGTCCTTCCCCAGCCTTAAGACCCATTGGGCGGCGCTGATCTCCGTTTCCTAAGGCTTTCAGACAGACACCTGTTTTTACATTGCGAGACCGCGGATACGGGGCCAGTGCATCGCGCGGTGTGCCTGTTTACGTCCCAGCTTTCGCCGGTACTCATTGCGTCTACCCACCGAGGGATGGCCAGGCTGAGTTGACCTGGGTGGCTGCATACCGAGATGGTTACCCATCCAAGTAATAACCAAACGTGGTGTTGATTAGCTTCGTTGATGCGATCAACGACGTTACCAACTGGGTCAAACCAGCACCTGCATTATCAGAAATCAGAAGTATTGCATGTCCAATGTGTAGATTTCTAAAACGTGAAATTATGATGTAAGGAAAAGCACAGTTATAGTTAAGAGCAGTATGTCGTCTGCATGTAAAATGACAGCAAGATTTACGCTTCAGTCGTTTTTTGTATTTTATGCGCAAACCACTAAATAGACAGACAAGACAGCAGACGCAGACAGCCACCAACACGCTATCTGAGAATAAGAGTCGCTTATAGCTTGCAACGCGGCGAGTCAACAGACAGACTATAAACGACAATGACAACCACTGGGCGACACATGGCCAGCAGCAGGACAAACAATTATAGCAGACGGTCGCTGGCTGCGCGGATGTTAGCAGGATTATCAGAACGAACAGCCTGACTGACTGAAGCCTATAGGCGCCGCATCATGATCACAGCTCATTAATTACCGCGCTCACTGCGAGCTACTGCGCTGAAAACAATTGTTGCAATAAACGTTAGGAAAAAATGTTTAAAAATCGTTAACAACGGGCGCGCAGCCGTCCACTCCCCACGGTCGATTGCCTCGCCGATGACACGCGGGTGCAGTCCAGACCAGATCGCGTAGCAATCAAACGCCGCAAAAGTTCACATTTTGATAAAAAAAAAGTTTATATACATTAGAAAGGTTCAGAACTGATTGTTAATTGGCAAATTGTTTGATATAGGTTGGAATGTCAAAAATTTAAATAAGCTTCTGAAAAAGTTGCAATGACAAGAACGGAAAGCGGCCGACGTCGCAATTTGCGTTCTGATGCGTCGCTAGTTTTTACAAGGTACAGTACGATCACACGAAATAAGATGTGAATGGGGCCGTGTATTATGTGTTTCTTCCGAATTTTCTGGGGGTATGTTTATAGCAAATAAAGAATAAATAATAAAGACACTCAGTCAGTCACGCTGTCTGTCTCTCTGTGCATCGTCGGCGCTAAATTAATAAAAAAATCTTCACATCTTATTCGATTTTTAGTAGGCCTAAAAATGGCAAAATCGGATAAAATCTAACAGAGATATCGCAAACATAAAGAGACGTTTTGAAACGACTATTTGACTTCAACTTTCTATGAAACGTTTCTCTTAACCCTTTGGTAAATAAAAGCAGAAGAATCGCGGCATGTGCCAGCGACCACGTGCGCCGTACATAGAAGAGCGGCGTCTGTGAAACGCCGGACATTAAGGATGTGGCAGCTAAGCATGGACGACCGACCGATCACACAGGCCACCAGGATGATTGCCGCGCTGGATAAGCAGTCCGCCAGACAACATTGATTTTTCTCGCGCGGCCCCGCCGCTGTATGCGCGGGACATCGCCACAGCGGCCGTGCCGGTGTTGCAGAGCCATTACTGAGCACATCCTCACGAGCGTCCTGAGGTGGGTCGGTCTTTTTATCATCTTTTCGACAAGCAGGCAGCAGACAGACCTAGAGCAACTGTCAACAGTGTATATGCTCCACGTGGCCGTTTACCAGTCTAAAGTCGCGTACAGAGCGACGTAACTAAACTGAACTGAACCGACGCAGTTTAGTTTTTGACGAACTGAACAATGGGCGAGCACGGCGAGCCGATTAACGCAAGCCCATTGGTCATTGGTTGTCGCCTACGTGCCCACAGTCACATAGACACCGATGCCGTTAGACGGTGAATACTGTAATGCATTATTGCTTGCCCATTGGCCAGTTCGTCAAAAACGAAACCATATCAGTTCAGTTCAGTTCAGTTACGTCGCTCTGTACTCGGCATAAAACTGACCTTAACCCTAATATCAACCCTACTCATTCAACCAAACCCCTGACAGCTGAGATCAAAGTAACTAAAACTGACCCTAACCCTTAGTTACTGACCCCAACCGCAAACCACAACCCTTCCCACGTGCGAAACGGCGACTTCGAAAGTCACAGTCACTCAAAAGTATCTGCTGCAGCTTTGCCGACGTCAGAGTTAGACATGGGTTTATTTTGCTAAATTCAATCAAATCTGATTACAGACGTAGACCCTGTATTTAAAATATTTCGTTTTCCGCCCCATGCATGCGTGCACGGGCGGTAAATGCCGTCGTATAACGTCCGTCCGTCCGTCCGTCCGTCCGTCTGTCTGTCTGGTGTGACATTGATGTATTGTAATTTCATAACTTTCCTTACCTGAAATTTTATTACACAATAATTTGCACAGTTCCGCAGTTCTTCGCGTGCAAAATTTCAGAGATTTAGTGGAAATGATACATTCTCAAATTTAGGGTTAAACTGAGGTGAGGTAGCACCTACTGCAAACATCAAAGGTTCTTAAATTAACAGTTTGCTCCGGTGTGTATACCTGCTGACTAGACAAAATTTACTACTCAACCTTTAGGTACTAATCATCACTAACAAAACAACTCACTAGAGTCACGGACACAAGTAGCCTACCGGTACAATATAACAATTCGCCAAGAAACTAACATGCTATAAGCTATTATTAGCCGACCTTACTTAAGTAACGGCCGAACTATTAACATGGTTGTCGTTCGTCCGTCTGTCCGTCCGTCACGGATGTATTGTGGCTAAAGTAAACAGTGCGAGATAGGCCTAGGTTGCTGTTGATTACTAATAGAAAGTCGCATATTGCCTTTCAAGTGACATAAAATTCGATGACCTTAGATGACCTTGAAGGGTCATTACCCACTATGGTGTCAATCGTGCGGTGTTGTGGCTGAACGGTAAGTCGTAAGGGGTCGGCGATGGTACCATCGGATTGGGCGCTAGCAACTTCCTGTATAGGCTATCCATAGTAATCATGTCGTCATCTGCAGCGGTTTCGCAACAATTTTCAACGGAAAGTTTCAAGCTATAAGTGGTCGTATCTCGGAAACGGTAAGAAATAGACCCTACGTTGCTATTGATTACTAATAGAAAGTCACATTATTGGCTTTCAAATTACATGAAAACCATCGATCTTGGATGACCTTGACGGTCACTGACAACCAGTACGGTCGGTTATCCTAGCGACAGCTGGGCTTCTTGTTCATTTCTCGTAGCACAGTCAGTCAGTTATCATAGCATGTTGTGGACTGGTCAGACGCTTGCATTTGTAGCTTCCTATAGGCCTGCAGTCCAAGTCTTATCACAGCTAGTCTGCTCTGTCGTTGAAGCTAGGCCTATATCGACGTCAGCCCTGCAATGGCTTAGCATAGACGATTATCTCTCAAGAACTGGCAGCTAGGCGGATGCAAAATGCCGGTTTTTCTAGTCAAAAGCTTGCAACATAAGAAACAAATTAATTCAAATTCTGTCACGTGCAGACCCTTATTTGCCAAGTCTGTCACAGATAGTGATATGCTAAAAGTGTTTAGTTAACAGTTATAGGGTTCTCGAAGACTTTCCTCGACCTCAAGGACAGATTAAGGACAAAACATTGTGCCTTTAGCCTTGGCGTTGGCCTCCAAGCCTTGGTTTCTAGTTACTAGTCTTGAAGTAACACTGAGACTAGGCTATGTTAACTTTTCCTGTTTTGACTGTTACGGCAGCTAGTCTTGAAGCAGGACTAAAACACCGAAACAATGTTTGTCTAAGCATCTTCACGTTGATCACAATTTACAGTTTGAGTTAAGATTAAGCTGGCTTTCGAGGAGCTGTATAAAATTGTCTCACTTTGCTCACTTAGTTACTTAATTAGTGATCTTGGCCTTGAAAATGCTGGTCTCGAACCCATTCCTGTTAGTTAGATCGTGTGCAGGAAAGACGAAGACAACCTACCTGTGAAGTTCTGGCGGCCTCGTTTGGCGCGGCCATGATCGCAGTAATCGTCTGCAGCGGTCGGCGTCATCAGCAGCACTGTGCGCCACGCTCACTCAAGTCTGCTAGTCGCTCAGTCAGTCACGCTGTCTGTCTCTCTGTGCATCGTCGGCGTTATACGCCTCCCGCGCATGCACCATGCAGTACGATATCAGACCGGCCACAGGCCAGCTGCTTCTCTGCACAGATTCAGACACTGTAAACTACGAACTGATCTGTTGTGAACCAGAAACGGTCAAATGGCCTGCATATTTCGTCCACGTAGCGTGGAATCCGCCGTACGAGATCACGCAGTAATCCAATCGGGAGTCGAACACACGATCACTTGATCATGAGTCCGACGCCCTAACGATTACAATGGCTGTAGAAATTGGCCTCAGATCTTTAGCGCGTGTCACATCTCAACGCACGTCGACGACTGCGCTCTTCGACTACATCAGCGTGGTCGTTCCACGCACTGTGCGTTCTACCATTGGCGACCGCACTTTTCCAGCGACTGCTGCGTCAGTCTGGAACAGTTCGCCGGAGTCAGTCCGGTCATCGCCGTCGTTGCAAGTTTTCCGCAGCAGACTGGAAACTGAACTTTTTGCCTTGTCTTACAGACATGACTAAGAACGTCTCATTGCACTGACTACTATTACGTGACTTTACTATTTAGGCTTATTGTTACGTGTCCTTGTAGTCTTAGGACTTAACGCCACGCTAAAGTTAATTTGTCCTTCATCATCATCATCATCATCATCGTAGGAAGGGGCAGATGGGGGCCATAGGAAAATTGCTCTTTCTTAAATTTTGAGCTGTCGGAAAATTGACAAAAAGTCCTTTTTTCTGTAGAAAAAAAATAATTTTCAAGAATACAAAATTTGGTGTTGAAAAGCCCCATTTTGGGGAAATTTAAGAACAAAATTAAAATTTGCAGTGTCTGTCGGAAAATAGTCTTTCTGTCATGCACGTCTACATTTTTTAACCCACGACGCCTTGGCAAGCCCCCTCCCGCTGAAATGTTTACATCACCAGAAAAACAAAACATAACGTACAAAATGTTTCAGAAGTTCTGGCACTAAAATGTTGCAAACAACTCTAGCACGATTGAGCGTTGCTTGAAGATGGGAGATAATAGGTTCAAAATTAAACATCTGCACAATAGGAGGTCTATACGTTTTAAAGCTACCGACGCGATTAATTGTTTAGCAAAAATTGACGCAATATGTTTTTTTTTAATTTTTGTATGTAAACATGGCTTAGTTTGACTTGCTCAGTTCTGTTCTGTTAGTTTAAAATGTGTTTTTAAATTGATTTGCGTCTTAGTGTTGGAATTTCACGTGTTTTTTTATATTGTCGTTTTTGACTTTCGCATCATCGTTTGTTTCGTGTTTTTTTCAGTGACGATAATTTTTCATCACTTTCAAAAAGATATTAGCAATTTTTCAACACATTAAAACTACGTGACAGTTAAGAGTTTTTTTTGTAACACACGCAAGAATGGGCGTTTAAAATTAGCACCCAGTGCTCCTATAACCGGGTATAGGCCTACTGCAACAGTGACGACTGCAACAATGACTGTAATGCCAGTTGTTACGAGTCATGTTTCGTTCAAAGTTTGCAGTATTACTTTATTATTTATAGCATTGAGGGGCCTAGTACTGTAGCTAGCAGGTAGGCCTAGTCTGAGACCGTTCACGTATAACGAACGCTGCAGTGTATGCCAGGGCGACTGGCGTCGTGGCAAGGAGCAGGAAGGAGGGCGGGGGCGATTGTCCTCTTCCTAAACTCTTTACTGTCGGAAAAAGTCGAAAAATATTTTTAATGTCGGGAAATTTTTGTTTAAAAATGCAAAATTTGGGATTGAAAATCTCGTTATAGGAAAATCAAGGAGTAAAATTGAAATTGTGATGACTCATAATGTTTTCCGTCGGAAATTTGCAGTGTCGCTGTGCCAGGGCGACTGGCGACGAACTCACCACACTAAGAAATCACTCTTTCGTCGACCTACTGTACTTCTGTATGTCTTTCCTTCCGTCCGTCCACCTACACACACTATATGTCTGCTTATCCGTCTCTCCCTCTGTCTCTCTGTCGTTGCAGCAGTTACCGGTACAAATCCATTTGCTGGTTCCTTCCAGCAGCGTACGGTATCTACAGCAATCCGTGTGCTCGGAATGGGAGATAGGACTGGCGCTTCCAGTTCCAGGCCGGCTTGCTGTGTTATACCCCGTTTACACGATCAAGCAAACATCGATCTGGATCGTCCAGCTAACATGGACGAGCCAGCTCGTTGAGCCAGCTTGGTCGTGTAAACGGGGTATAACTGTGGCGATCGATTTCACCGGCCGCCAGCAAAGTGTCTATAGGTCTCCAGTAGATTGTTACTGTTCGGTGACGATTACTTTGTCGTATAGGCTACATGAAGTGGTGACATTGTCGAAACTGTTTAGTGTATGTTCACATTGATCCACGCACGCACGCGCGCAAACGTTTTGAGACTCAGACTGATTAAAAGTTGCATGACATGATGCTTTATGTTTACTTCTGCGTTTTTTGGTGTGAAACAGTGAAACTATGTGAAACAGTTGTTTTTATCAATAAATCATACGTCAATCAGCTATCAATCAAGCAATCGATCAATCAGTCACTCAGTCAAACAATCAATCGCTCTTGTCTTAGGCCATGAAAAAAGCTGCATTCCCTGCCGCATGCGAAATTAAATCTGCATGCGCGCAGTGGCGGATGTCGTGCAGAGGCCTATAGCTCAAACCACAGCCCTCTAGATTAGAGGACCATGCTCAAACCAAGTGCCAAGTCGTCACAGTTGACGAGGAAGGCGGCACCGCGGCGTTTAGTCGGACGCGGTCGGGGCGTATAGGTCCAAGCTGATGGGACGCTCGCTGGCTGAGCATGGAAGGAACGGAACAGCGCCAGTGTGGTACCGGCGCCGGCGGTTCCGTAAATGTCAAAGGTAACGACGGCGGCTTGCAGACAGGCAATGTGGTGGTTTATATTGTTTCTCGGTTGCGGACATCTTGGGTGCTAGGCAGAGGGAGTTAATTGCCACCCCTCCTCCTAAATTTTGGACTGTCGGAATATTGTTGAAAAATCTTCTTGTCACAATATGGTCGTCCATTTTAAGCTAAAAAATCTTATTTTTTTAGAAAATATAATTATAAAATTAAAACTGTGAGCATTTAACCACCCAATTTTTTTTGAAAATCTTTTTCTAAAAATTTGCAGTGTCTATAAAAAATTGTAACCTTCTGTGCCGCCTACTTTTTTATCCATATCGCCGCTGGCATTAGGACAGTTGTGCAGGGCACCGATGGAGTCAGTAGGCGGAGAGTGGCATGGTCGTTTTTTTAGCCAACGGTCCAGCTTTTGGTACGGTTGTCGTCCGTCCGTCAGTCCTTCCGTCCATCCGTATGTCTGTCCGTTGTCGTCTGTCACGAATGTATTGTGGCTAAACGTTAAGTAGTAAGAGGTCGTAGATGGTACCATGGGATAGGCACTAGCTACTTCTTCATCTGCAGCGTTTTGGCCGAAATTTTTAATGGTAGGTTTCGAGCTATAAGTGGCCGTATCTCGGAAACAGTGAGAAATAAGGCAAAAGTTACTATTAATCATTAACAGGAAATGGCATACGTTTTTAAAATTAGGCCTATATGAAAATTATTGATTTTAGATAATCTTGAATGTCGATAAGCGCTATTGTGGCTAAACGGTGCGAGATAGAGCCTAAGTTGCTATTAACCACCTAATGCGTCAGTAGACGCGGTAACGTAATACCACCCAAGACGTCATACAGTCGGACGTAAGGGAGCCAGTGGCCAGGGGAATGGACAAGCGTCCCATGGATGCAGGCGCCCCATCATCGACCGGTCCGGTCCGTCTCTTTAGATATACATGTACACATTGAGACACATAGGCCTACACGTGTATACCGTCTTCACAATGCCATGTATCTGTCGTCTTCTCGCATTCGCCGACTGACTTTCAGACTGTACGGACGTACTACGCATATTTGTAGGTCTCGTGCAATGTCAATTCACATAAGTGTATCTTTACATTTTTTCACGGTTGTTTAAAAAGTAGTGACAAATAGTCAAAAAATACGGCCTAACACATAGAGATGTGATAGGCCGTATTCACCAGATGTGAATGTTTTCCAGGCTCGAAATGCACCGAATCCTGTTTATATACGACTTTCCACCAGCTTACGATGCTTCCCAAATCCCGTAATCAGATGAGCAGGATGTTTTTAATTGTGGTGCAATTTATAATACTATGCAATATAATTTTATTATTTCAATCGCAACTTTTGAGTAGCCTACTGACGCCATGTTATCCACTGAACGAATACAATGTGACATAGGGAGAATGGAGTATAGCAGGTTTTTCTTAGATGTCATAATTTTGCTCCGCCTTTTTTGTACATTGAAACCTGAAACTGTAAAAACTTTTTATAATCTAAAAAAAATCTTTAAAACTAAAATCACAGAAACTTTTAAGAACTTAAAAATGTAAAAACTTCATATAAAAACCTTATTTTTGAAAAAAAAAACTTAAGTTTCTAGTCTTGCTTGGGGCGTATGAGAAATCAGACGGAAAAGCGTTTAATATCATTTGAACAAACGCAGCAGCAACACACAAGCGCAAAAAGCAATAGCGCATTTTACGAAAGATTAACTAATGTGCTTTGCAGAGTGTTTTTGGATGCCTTTGATGGTGATTCACTAATGCCATTTTGAAGCAATGTCTGTAGTGGAAAAATAATAGCGAAAGACATTTGCAGTGCTACAACTAATCTCGCAGATTCAGATGAAAGCATTGCCTTACCTCGAATGTCATTATATCAGTTCTGTCCGCTCTAACGAAATGCGTGCATACCAGCTGATATCAAACGATGGTGACAATGATTGTTTAGTCTTTATTTACAAGATTAACAGACATATCGATCGCTGTTAGGTACGATGTGCAACTGTTAACCAGACAAAAGATCTAGAAACTATAAAGCTAAAAACAGTCCAGATAAAAGATAAACGAAGACAACATCTAAATTGCCTACGGAAGTACAAGAGATAATAAAAACATTTTGCAGACAGAACACGAACTGTGTGGACGATAAGCCTAATAGTTAAAGAGATATATAATACGACCGTTAATTAAATTAATGTCCAAAGCTATGTTTGTACTGCCATCAAGTTGTTGACTCATTAACTGATACGGCATCATACCATGGCCATACGCGTCTGTCGATGTCTTTCTGTTCACATGGCAACGGCTGCTGCTAATGCACAGCGAATACGCGACCGACACTTCCGTTGATACGATGGGATACAATTCGAAACAAGTTCGGATATTCGTGAAATCAGTCCGAAAGGGTGTCAGATGCCTGTAGAAGGTAAGATATAAAAAAAGTTGAGATTGGAATGATAGACCGATGGGGCAATGGATGATGACAAGATTGGTGATGATGATACTGGTGAGATGAGACGATCGCGGAAAAATGATCAATTCGGATGAGGCAGATCAAGACGCAGTGAGTGAGGGAGCTGATTCCAGGGGTCAGGTGATGCACAGAGAAAAGAACGACTGGTAATTTTCAAAAAGGAGTGAGTAGGTAGGCGAGCAAGCGTAACGACAGGTAAGGATCGAGTATCTCGTTGAGTATGGAGGAAGATGAAATCGTACACACGATAGGTAAAGTAACTTTGCAGGTAAGAAAGCTCGAGAATTTTATATTCATTGCTTCATTTGTTTGTTTATTTGTTTATTAATTCATATTTATTCATTCACTCACTAATTCACTAAATTTTAATATAATTACAGAAAAATTACTGCATAATGCATTATTGCGCAGACACAGAACCAAAAATGATAAAGCGGCGTCTAAAGTTTTAAACAAACAAAAAAAATTATCAGACTGACTGATCGACTGATTGAACAATAATAATCATGGGTATAGAAAGGAAACGTCGACTTACTCGTATAATTTGCTGAAATCGTTCTGTTGTCCTTGATCGGCGAATATCGCATTATTATTAAAACTACTGAAAAGCGACTATATAGCGAGTTACAGTAAAATATGGATTAAGACTTAGTGGCGTCGTAGAAGGATGCAATTTTAAATTGTGAACAGATGAAAAATTGTGGAAAAAATTTTTAGTTGGAAAATTTTCGTTCAAAATGCTAAATTTAAGTTGAAAACCTTTCATTAAAAAAATTAAAATCAAAATTAAATTTTTGAGCATCCATAATTTTTTATCACGGAAACTTGCAGCTGTCTGTCTGAAAATAATTGTAAATTCCTGCCCCACCAATTGTTTTCAGCATTGCTTCTTCGTTTGAATATTTTTAGTGTTTCCAGTGTCTACTATATGTTGCACTCTGGCGAATGGCTTTGCAACATGTTTTTGTCCTTTTCTGATGATCTCTAACATTTGTCTCATAAAAGACGAGTCATTACGCATTTCATTTGACAATGAAATTGACCTAACAGACGTTACAGACCTGACATAACGGACCTAATTGTTCGCGAGTTATACATAGGCTAGGTAAAACTACAGCAAAACACTGTCAGCTTTGTGCGACATATATCTACGACTGTCCACCAAAAGCTGCGAAACCATAGGTCCAACCCAAACCTCACGCATTTGTGACTTTTTATTAGCTGAAAATTGACACACCCGTTAGGCCTACTCCTGCCCTAAGGAATATGTGCAGTGCGCACGCCAAATATGGTTTTTGCCGCTAATGGTTTTTAAGTTAGTAAACCTTACAAAACGGGCAGACAGACTGACTGACTGACGACGGGCAAGATTCGCATTACGCCATGTTCGGACGGCTGCACGCACTGTTTGTATTAAATCGACGAGACAGTCTTATCCGTGCGTTTGTAAGAAACTCTTTTCTTGTTTGTTTTTGTACACTTCTTCGATTCGTTTTTGTGATGTTTCGAAATGCGTGTTCGTGCTCAATTAACGCGTTCTTGGGAGCATCTTACCGCAGCGCCTGTCAGTTGCCAGTCTCGGAGGGCGACGGTGACATGTATCATGCACTAGTAGAGACGAAGCGTCTCGCTGAGTTGACATGTTTGATATTCGGTAGTATTTTCTAACCACCACCAAATATTACAAACATATCTTACAGCGATCCGCAGTTTCAGCGGACCATCGGAACTTCAACAGTTTAAGGCGGCACCGGCTGTTGCGACGAAACTTCACGAAAGTTACAACAGAGAGTGTTCTGACGTTCGTCTGCCTTTCTGTCATATAAATGTGCAGTGCATCCTACTACACTTGTTCAGAAAAACACCCACTAGCATTTTTTATATATCTGTGGAAAATGTCTAGATTTTCACAAAATTTTCAGTGAGTGTTTAGGAGGACTCAAGTATTTCCACCGGTGACGTCATGATGACGTTATACTTCCGTGTTTGGAAACTATGGGTTTTATAGTTGAAGACAGACATTTGCGAGTCAGCAAAAGTCATGGAGCCACAAGTTTGTACAAGATGTATCCGCGCAATGGACAGACAACTGAATATTGACGGAATGAAACTTTTAAGCCTAAATAAAAAGTCTTACATGACTTGCAGTATCAAGCCCTTCGACTGATTGCGGGCAGGCGGTCATCCACGCAGTGACGCAGTGCGCGTACGCCTATCAACATCAGAAAAATTGAGTATCTCGCACTAAGCCAAGGAGATAAACCAACAAAACAGTTCACAATGAAAAACTGCATGACAGATTAGCATATTTTGGGTTCAGTCAGCACAATGATCAATCGATGTGTTTTAACATATCATCAAATATTTGTATTCAACGGTAAAACCCATAATTTACAAACACGGAAGTATGACGTCATCACGACGTCACCGATGGCAAAAAATATTTAGCTTTTTACCGGTGGAATACCTGTTTCCTCCTAAACATTTCCTGAAAATTTTGTGGAATTCTAAACATTTTCCACGGAAATATAAAAGAAAACGTGAGTGGGCGTTATGACGGCTGCGCTGATACGCACTGGCTACGCAGGTATAGTCTTCAACACTGTAGCGTAGCCTTCAGTTTCGACGACAAACTCTTCCACATTAAAGCTGTAAAAAAATTAACAACAATGTTCTAATTGTACAAAGAGCATAAAAATCTGATGTTGTGCATTTTATCTGACATCATTTAGGCCTATTGACATTATTTGGCCCACCGGTGTAGGCCCTAGTCGTCATCGTTGGTTCTGCGCTTGATGTAGATGTAGACTTGATGAGACGTGTTTCAGAAACAGTGTGAGCCGTTTATGCACTGTGCACTGTGCAGATCTATGCTGACATTCAGAACACAGTATCATTGACCATGGAGTCGATGTGTCACTTTTGCTCCTCGCCGTCCCGTATCTGTTCCGTTTCTTGCCTAAACCACAAAACAAAAAACACGCATACACACAAGCGGGCGGGCGAGTACTGACAATAATCGAGAGAAGAGCGATTTACTGTCGTTTTATACACAGCATAAAGCGCGGTCGGTCCGAGAACACTGGGCCATGCACCGGCCGGTGTCCAGTCATAACAATAAATACACGCCGGAGCCATCTAGCGAATGAAATTGCCACTAGCCGCAGTGCACTGCTGAGTCCTACTTGCTGCTTTTACGAGTCGACCGACGCCGGCGCCCGCCAATAGATCCGTCGGAACCAACGCTTGATCCACACAATATCATTCACTCTTCCTCCTTCCCTTTCTCTCTCAATGCGTCGCCGCGATCTTTGCCGCCCAGCGCGGAATAATTTTAACGGAGGAGGAAAATTTATGGCGGCACCGGGGCGGTCGCCCGGGCCGATCGACGCAATTTTGCAAATGAAATGAGAGATTACCTCGGAATAATTGTCATCCGTGGTGGGTGTCCGGTCGGACGGCTGGAGTGTGCTAGATGCATGTGCAAACATCAGTCGTAGAATGCGCAATAATCTTCCGTGAGAGGTCGCTCACGCCGGTGCCAGCCACCACAGGCGTAGGCCTACTATTCCTCACAGAACTAGTGGGGGACGCCAGGAATAATCTAAAATTTAGTGACATAAGACAAAATTATTGAAGCACTGCTTGATGTTCTGCCTGTTTTGCGTTTTGTTGCGTTTTTAAAATGCATTATGTACAAAATACGAAAAAATATTACAGTAAATAAGCTTAGACCTATCGAACTTTACAATAATTAGGCCTAATATTATTGTGAAGTTGTAATTTTCTCAGCTTCGCAGAAACTATTTTAAAATAGAATTACAAACAGTAATTATTATGGACGGGAAGACAGAGAACAAATTTATACCTTGCACGAAAAATGTCTCAAACACAGTTATTCCGTCCTAGCTGGCCTTTATACAGGAGTTTTTTTTAGCAAAATAGGGGGTAAATTTTTGGTAACGTTAGTAAGAGTGGCGGGGTAACGTTTCGACTCGTAACTTTCAGGTTATGGATTGATTCTCACCGCGAATCGTTTGCAAGCAATCTTGAGCAAGTTGTTAACCTACTACTACATGCTCAAGTCAACTCAGCTTCCTACCCTCTAGGATAAGAAATGAGTAGTAGCTTACTTTCTACGAAATAAAAACCTATTGTGGCTGATTGGAGCAGTGGTATGCCTGCTAGCTGCAAACCGAGGGTCCAATAGATGACCACATAGTGCGCCGCGGTATTACAAAATCATGGTGACCCGAGATTGTAAAGCGCTTTTAGTCACGATTCTGATTCGTGTAAAAGGCGCTGTAACAAGTGGGGCCTACCGGACCTTTTGCCTTTTACTTTTTTAATATGTTTCCTTTATGGAAAAGTGGGAGTAGGCCTACGCGTGCCCCCTGCACGCCCTCGGCGGCCCTCCTCATTTCTCGTTCATTCTTTGTAGAAGTTGCTGACAAAGCTGAACAAGCTATTACACAGATGTTTTATAACCATGTATAGAGCGAGACTAGGCGTGTGCCTAAAGAACAGTAAACAAGAAATTTGAGCTAAAACTCACGAGACGCGCGAAAGCCTATAGCAGTTCCTGTTCGCAAACTGTCAGTCTATCTTTAGCTGTTTTCACGAAAGATTGGCCAACAACGGTAAAATAACGACTTTTACGGGGGTACCGCTCTTTGATGCTCTCGAGCGCAGGTTTTTTTGAACCTAGAAAATCGAGACTTAGACCGTCAAAATCTACGTTCAATGCTAAAAATTTCATAAGCAGCTTGTCTATGTCTATCTCAATTGGTTTCAGCGCAATTCGCTCTTGAAAAGTGTCTCGCAGCCTAAAATCGCCAAAAATCCATAAAACTTCTATTTGAGCGTTCAAGGTCATCCAAGGTCATTGAAATCGGTGGCAATCGAGAGCCAGTGTACAACTTCCTATTAGTGATTAATAGTAATTTAGGCTCTATCTCGCACCGTTACTGAGATACAGCGGCTTATTTGCCAAAAATAGCAAATTTTGCCCACCCACTCTCATTTAGCGCCCTCGTTCGGAGTAACCCCCTTCGAATTTATGGAAAAGCTTTACGGTTCCTGAACTAGAGTCTTCCGGGCAACCGACAGCGAAAATTTGATTTTAGCTTGCACCGTTTTTGACTGATCCACCAGTGTGATGGACAGACAGACAGACGGACGGACGGACAGAATTGCGATGGCTAAGATGCGCTGAAAGCAGTAGCTGCTTTCGCGCGTAAAAAGTAGACAAGGCCATGATCCTAAATTCACTGAAGATCGTATTGATGTGACCTACGTTTGCTGGACTGCGGTGCTTAGCCCAAGTGTAGGACCTAAACTAATGGCGTAGTAGAAGAGACGCCGGAGAGTACAAAACTGAACTGAACGGAAACGAAAAAATCAACGAATTGAACTTAAATGAAAGCTGCAGCTCGCTGCTTTTATTTTTTTTTAGTTAAGTTTAGTTCTGTTGCTTTGTACGCTCCTTTGGTAGTGGACATGCCAGGGAGCCCATTCTTCGACCGAAAACGTGGCAAGAACAGTATTAAGCTTAAAATAGCCACGGAATCCAAGGCGCATGCTTTATGCAGGACTGCAAATCATTAGGCCTGTGTAAAAAGGCGTAAAATGCAAAAAAATGCAGAAAATATGTCGCCCGAAGCGCTTGTTCAATTAGCAGACCGACAGCTAAACTTATCTTAAAAAGGTTCGACTTCACCCATTTTATGGGCCAACACGCAGCCAAGCTAGAGGAACTGACGGAGCGCTGTAACCTCCCTCTCACCGATGGGGTCCGAAACAGATTCCCGGCCGCATATGCGTTTTTATTCATTTCGAAATCGCATCTGATGGTAACTTGCACCAATATTTGGGGGGTCTCATAAACATTTTACAGACTGAGGTTTTACAGAAAATGACGAAAATTGAAAACACAGGAATTTTTACGTTTTACCTTGAAGTAGACAAGTATCTGTCATTATATCAGAGAACTGAGTGACACAGACGCGGGTTAACAGTTGTCCACAAATGCGGTTCGTCAGTGGACCAGCACTTCGCGTCAGCCGTTGATCGTTCTAGTAGATTGGGGCACATGCTGAGATGCTTCTGGTACCAGCTGGCGGAGATAGAGCGCTTGAAACAGCCAACGTATTCCACCAGATTCGTGTACCATATGACTGCATACAGCAAACACAAATACAACGCACAAAACACAGACAAATTATTCAATAATTTTTTTTCAACAAATCAAAATAAAAAAAAACAGAAAATTTTACTCACTTTCAACTTATTATGAGTACGAGCCCAATGGGTTTGAGTCCAAGTCTAAGTCACGAAAATAAACTCTAGTCTGCCGGACACGACTGGCATGTCACTGCGATGCGCTGCTGTCGCTGCATCTTCAATGTCCAATGCAGATGCAGATGCTGCTGCTGCTGCTGCTGTGCAAATACTGCGCGCTCTATAGCATGGCGTGCAGCCGGCGCGACAATAACCTGCGCAGTGCGCACATAGCCAACCATTCGTTCGTGCAAATTAATCTTTCCGCGTCAGATAAAGATAGCAACAGGCACACAGATGCAACCGTAGCTTACACGTCGTCGCGAAGATAACTTGAAAAATAAGTTTTAACGACAAATTTCGTGAACTTTTTTATTACGATTTTTGAAAATTTTAGTTTTCACTGCCGTTGATTCGTGTTGCATTGAATTGCATTTTGCAGTTGCATTGAAAACTGTTGCATTGTATCGCATTGCAATTTTGCTGTGTTACGTTAGCGAACGAACATAAAGGATAAGTTAATAAACGTTTGAGCAATAATTGTAATATTCAGTTTTGCGTTAATACCCATGACGTGAGGAATAGTTGGGATGATTTATTTCGTCTGTCTATATAGTAGACCTAGTAATGTATATAAAGGTGTGCCATAAAAAATGTCCCAACTTGTTTTTGTTAAAACTTCGTCATATATGCACCAAATTTGATAGTTTTTGGCAAACAGATAGCCAAGACGACAGAATGTTGTAAGGTACACTCATTGTCCACCTCACGTATTTATGTTAACGCAATGCCGTGTAAACGCAGATGCTCGAAATTGTTAAGTTACGCGGTAAGTATCATTATGAGATTACTCATTTTTTAATTATCAATTTGACAAATGTAATAATTTTGTGGTATTAAATATTTTACGCTAGAAACGGCAAAAATAACTGATTGGTAAGCTCAAAGCACATTTTATCCATGAATAAGTGCTGTGCATTTCGATCAGCTGGTCGTTAATGTTGCAATCAGCTGTGAAATCACCACTGAGCCATTGTGTACACTTTGGCATATATTCTGATAATTTGGAAGCAAGTTGTTATACAAACTTATAATTCTGCTGGAAAAGTTACATTTTTGTTTATTGTGTTTTTAATTAAGTCGTCAGAACTTTTACGGAGACAACAACTTAGCATTATACAACAATTTTGAGCATCTGCGTTTTACACGGGAATGCGTCAACATAAATTACGTGAGGTGGACAATGAGTGTATCTTGAGCCTACATAATTTTATCGCATTGGCTAACTGTGTGCCAAAAACTATCGAATTTGGTGGAGATTTGACGAAGTTCTGACAAAAACAAATTGAAACATTTTTTTCTGGCACACCTTGTATATGTAGTTTGTTTTGTACCTGGGATGTACACGTGCATGCTTTCATTGCTTATTTGTATGCAATATCGTAAACTGGTAATATTTTTTTGCTGATGGCTGAACTCATTTGGCATTAGCCAGAACTGCTGCAGATTCAGCAGCAACTTGCATCACAAATTGCGACTGAATGTGTATTTTTGTGATAATCAACTCGAGGCTTATATTATTCTTTCGGTATTCCAGTGTCCCTGGCGAAATTAATGGCATCGTATTTTGTTGATCAACTTCGGTATATTTGATATACGGGTGTGAAAAATGGGCAACGGACGTACAGACCACGCTGTGGTGACATCCGTCGCAGTAGCCTACACACCGCCCAAAAGCTGAGTTTGAAAACTGGCACTTGTCGCTGTAGTTACTACTTGGATGGGTGACTGTCTGCGAACAGCTAAACCATCTTAGTATATATAACCAAGACCAAAGTCAACTTAGCCTTCCATCCTTTCGCGGTAGCTAAATCGAGTACTGTCCTGTCTGGTTGGGCCGTTGGGGTTAATATGGGACGCGTTTACCTGTCGGGTGGCAGGTAACAGTGCGTGATTTCATATGGCATGTGAGGCTCCATGCGACCGGTTTTCCATAAAGAGCTGTACACAGCCTCGGATAGTGGGAAGCAATGACTGCAGTGATAGCCTACGTGTTATGCGCGTTTCACAAGTTTAGCGTCAACACGTCGTTGAAACGGTGTGCCACGCTCGACGTCGTAAAGTTTGTTCTCGCTACGATCATGCTGATGATTATAATATTATTATCGACGATATTCCGATAATACCGCCACGAAGTGTCACGCTCTGCGTGCACGATGAACGATGCAGAACGTGATGTCGTGACTCATCGTCGTTCAGCAGAGTACAACTTTACAAGTTGCGCCCTGAAATCGGCAGACATCCTATCAGTGGCGTCGTGGATTAAAAAAATAGGAAAAACAGTCATTGCATATTTTCGACAAAAGAGATTATGGATGCTCAAAATGTCGATTTTCTCTTAGAATTTCTCCTAAACGGTAGTTTTCTGCCCTAAATGTTGCATTACGACAATTTTACTAAAAAAAATTTTTCGTGACAATTGTCTGACAGCCAAAAATTTACGTGGAAAGAAAGAGGGCAATTGCACCGATGGCCCTAACCACGGCCCAGTGTGTCTTATCCAGACAGGAAGTTCGCGAAAGCTGACTCTCTGCATGTCCATTACTTTGCTTCGCCTTTTCGTCTTCTTCATCTCGTTCCGCAAATGCAGCCAGTAACCACTGGCCTGTGCGAAGACACGCCAACAAACGCATTCTTGTGTATTTTTGAGATAATAAACTTAGGTTTTTGCTATATTTTAGAAAACAGGCAGTTTAAAAAAACTTCGAAAAGTTGCGAAAACCAATACATTTTTCGTGACACGATGACAGAACGCTGTTTGGAATACTCGAGTTTGTGAAATTAAAACTGTCGCATAACTGCAACCATTGAGCACAGCTTTCTAGAAATACACAAAAAAATCATATCAAGCATTTCTGGACTATTTCGTATTACCTGGCATAAACATATAACAACAATTTGCCACTGACATGAGCATAATAACAACGTAAAACAACATTCCGTGTGGCATTGCATTTACCAACAGTTGCGACTGCGCAAACACTTAGGCCTAGACGTATGCAATACACTTAGGCCTATACGGTACGATTACCCTATAATGCTATTCTGTTAGAGAAGTATATTTATTACGGCAGTTTTATAATTATGAATAAAAAAGCGAAACATCGAAGACATCAAGCTAAGTTTGCCGAAAGTGCAAAATGCAGGAGATACGAATTTGGCCAAGTAGGCCTAAATTTCGGACGTTTGATTTATCAGATTCTTACGTTTATGTGCCACAGTGAAATGAATAATCTTTGAAAAATCATCTTTGTTAGGCGTACTTAACAACCAGTTTTCAGTTTCCATTGTGATTCGGCGGCATCGAGATCGCGCAGCAATTTTATCTCGTGTGTCATTTGTCTTAGAGGCGGTGGCTACCAATGCAATTTCGAGTCGTGCTATCGGCAGCTCATATCTCGTATTCATAGCTCCCTTCAGCAATGCTTCAAGACAATAATAATTGTCTCTCGATGCCGGACTAGTAAACCTACAGTTCACTGACCACACGTATAGGCCTACGACTATTAATAGCGTTGTCTCGGCTTACAGACGTCTTCATTAAGATTACCAGACTAGAGAATGTATGCGAGTTTCCAGGGTGACTGGTCACTAGTGTGATAGGGCACTGGTTCGAAATTGGCTATAACTTGGTCCACCATAGCCAGTGGCCACCATATCCAAGAGTCGCCTTATAGCAAAAGATGCAATTCATCTCGATAATCTTAACCCTATCACTAACCCTAACCTTATTCCTAGTCCTCGCGCTGTTCGGACTATAGAGCCTCTTCCGACTAGTGAACTGTCCCGAGTTTTCAGATGAAGAAAACCGACGTTCGAGCTGTAGGAAAATTGAGGAGAGGAATTGGTCTGTATGCAGACTGCAGATAATATTTCAAGAGGCAAAGGTCGTGCTCGTGAGCTTTGAACTCTTGACCTGAGATGGTACCAGGAAGTCACGAATGTCGTAGAGACGTACGCATAAACCGTGAACAAGACTGCAGCCGAATGAATATCGCGTGAAGTGCAAATAAATGGAAATAGAGATGAGTTCTTTTGTCGGGTGTATGGATAGAAGACCACCGAGCAGGTTTTTAGTAAAATTTTTCTTCTAAATAAAGTGCACATTCTTTCAGAATTACCACTCAAATCGCCACAATATATACTATGAAATCAATTGCCATTTTGTGTTGCTGTAGTTTATTAAGCCCGTTTTTTTGTTTTATTTTTCTGCACTCAGTGGAGCGAGTCATCAAAAGATGCTGTTCTATCGTCGCTGCCTTAAAGTCGCATGCGAAAGGCTCAGATACAGCATGCATAAAAGTCATGGAAATTAGATTCAATAGTTTTGCGAGTTAACTTATGCACAGTGAAAAACAAGCATGGTAGCCTTTTGTCCTGGATTCGTTTCGTCGATACGCTTTTTGATTTGAAAGACAAAAAAGACAAACTGATGCAAGAGGCTTGTCAGGGAAAGATTCGGTTGTCCGTTTTTTTCTTCGGAAAACTTTTTGTCTATGTGAAAAGATTGTCGTGAAATGCATATTTAAAAAAAATTCCGATGCAGTATTCTGCACAGGCGGAGGCGGATTTACGCATATTTAATCAGCATGTTCGGCCAAACAGGGTCTCCATAGAGTATAGACCATACATGAGAATGTCGGACCACAGCGTGACATTTTACATTTTCCAGCCCGGGTTGGTCGCTGTATGGCGTGTTGCAACATTTACAATTTATCTGAGGTGCCTCAATTTTTCTACCGAACAGTTTAATAATAATAATCTTGTTTAGTTTTCTACTGTCGGAAATTGAATACGGACAATAATAATAACAGATTTGTACAGCGCCTTTTGGTCATAATTTTAAAGGCTAGTCTGGTTTAGATCCGTCCGTGTGCATAGCAACGCAGTCGACCGAATTAAACTGATGCACACGTCTCTGTCATCCGCATGACGTTGTGACATCGAAACGGCAATAAGTACGAGCGGTCATCAAACCGGAACGAAATCATGACGCGCATGCTCCCGGACGACTTGGCATGACTCTGCATGACTATAATATTGCACCGCCTCATTTCGCCATTGATAATAACAAAGATTACAGGATGAACGGGGAACACTAACGCTTTCTGATACCGTGACGTTTTGGGCATTGCTTCTGACTGTGTATGGCGGCAGGAGTGGAGCGGCGAATGATCTCAGTTGATTATGCTGCATGATGACTTGCACTCGAGTTTTTACTCTAACTTTTTTCGATGCACCAGCAATTAAATTTACAATTTGATGAGCTATTTCGCCACTATAATACAAACGACACATACGACATCTGTGCCATTCATAGCTAGGCATTGTCAATGACCAACAGGTAAAAAAGCGTTACGACAATAAAGTCCTTAGAACGATAATCGTAAAGTAAATACAAATTTGTTAGTCATAAGGCCCATAGACCGGCGCTGATCTACGTTTCCTCAGTTTTTGCCCAGACACCAGTTTACACTGCGAGACCATGGATGCGGGAGTAGTGCATCGCGCGGTTTGTCTGTCTTGCTGTTTACTTGAAAACAAGTCGCCCACTTGACCACACGTTGTCTCGACGCAAGACACTGTTGCTTGGGACATGGATGGCGTCACTGGGTCTGGTCTATACGCGTGAGTGTGTGGCCACTGCCAGGCAGAGCGCCATGCCGATAACGTCGCACGCTCGCCACAACTGCGACGGTAGGTCCCGCGGCGCGTATTATACGCCGGCGGAATTTAATGGCTGACGGATCGCTGGTCACAGAATGGAACCGCCACACACACACGCAAACAGACAGACAGACAGACAGAGAGGCGATAGAATCTCTACGCCTGCAGCGCCTGGATATCGTCAGGCTTCATCTAGAGGCGACCGAGTGATAGCGTGAATGACGCTCTGGGAGATCGTAAGCAATAGAGAAACTAAAGCGTGGCTTCTATTTAACGCAACACGCAGCGCAACGAACGCTACAAACGAACGCAAGGACCAAACTGCAATGATACTTAAGCTGCGGTCGCGCTGGCGTTCGTTACGTGCGCTGCGTATGTTTCGTTGCGTGCGAAACTGCGCTCTTAACTCTTCGTGTAATTTTCATAACGCGAAACGAAGAAAAACCTTTGTGGTGCGGTCGCTGCATGACATGGGAAAAATGGCAAGATGCGAAACTGATAGCTGCAAGACTTGCAAGTTGCATGTTGATGTCTTATGGTAGTTGTGATGGGCTACACCGTTATGAAGACGGTATGAGAACGTCAGCTGTAGGGGCTTGCAGCACCAATGCGGAACAGTCCTAGATTTAATCCAGAAAAATAATTAGGAACGCCTGTATATAAATGATGCCGGACTAAGTTTACTGTTTCATATATGAGTCGCTGACGTTCGGAATGGTATTAAAAATTCAGGTACCGTACTATTTGCCAATAGGTGTATTTACGCTTTATACGTAATAATGTTGCGGTAACGCTGAAAGGGCGCGGTAAAGTTGACACAGAACAGAATTGAATAAAAACTGTTCAAGCTAAGTACAAGAACAGAGAAGAAGCAGTGTATTGTAATAGAGCGTCTAATAATGTCCCCGTCTTATCACGTTAACCAACCAGCGATACCGCTGCATTTCCTGGCCATTTGACGTCTTTTTGTTTACTTGTAATATGTTTTGTCAGTTACGTATACGTTCTTCTTTCACTTCACCGCCCTGATTTCTTTGAATGACGCAATTTTTTTTGGTTTTAGTCAGCCACATAGGCTATACGGCATCACAAATTATACTCATGTGTCACTTGCGTTGTTTTAAAATACATTTAAATGTGTCCATTTAAAAACTAAAACCATTTTCAGGTAAATTGTAAATTCCGGTAAAACGTAGCATGTTTATTGTTTAATTACATAAAAAGAGAACAATCCACTGAGCTGTCGTCTGCTCTTCGCACATTAATAATTATAAGCCTGCATTTCATAGTAAAATCGCACACAAATTACAGATAAAGGGCAAAGCAAAACAAATTGACAATCGCTATACTTATTGATATAAAATCCAGCTGAATGCCGATGCCAAACAATCATTAAAAAGTTATCAGTACTGTTATTAGTCAGAAGTTTATTTCCAAAACACCTTCGAATCTCAGCCGCAGCAGACCGACAAATCCGTATAAACGATTTTCAGTGATAGGCCCCATTTCCACTTGCTGCGAAACACCGATACTATCTAATGCAGCAGCATGAAACTCATTACTGACTGAGGCACAAATGTCCACTCCAGAGACGAAATAAGTCAAGTCTATCTACGTACGTCTTCGCGAGGAGCAATTCTCCAGTGAAACGCATCACACGAGCACAACTATACGGTACTTTTGATGAAGACATCGCTATGCTCTGTGCACAATGCCGCTCGATGTACGACGCTATGGGCCTACAAACTGCATTTTATGATGAAATGGACGACACCCTTTCGTGGGAAATGGCGTGGGCAGTGTTGGGCATGAGTTAACTCAGATGAGTTTTAACTTATGAGTTAACTCAGCTGTAGTGAGTTGTGAGTTTGAGTCAACTCACCCCAACACGCGTGAGTTGAGTTCGATTTAATTCAATATTTGTGTGAGTTGTGAGTTTATTATGTATCCAAAATCAACGCACTTCACAGTGGCAGTTAAAATTACAAATAAACAGCAATTCAACAAATTTTGGGGCCAACTGGGGTCGAACATGATAAGTCTAACTGGACTGCACCAGTTAGCCTATTTTTGGTTATTGCTGCGCATACAGAAGTGTCATCATATCTCGCTGATCGGTCGTTAACAAAGATGCACATATATTTGGGCAGTAAAATCGGTTTTCGTGTAGTTTAATACAGCATTGCCATCATATTCAACGTAGGCAGACAGATTGAAACTGCGAGAGGCGAGACTCCACGTATGGCTAGGCCTACGTAAAGTCTCACCTCCCTCCGCAATTTCCTCCCTTTTTTGAAGATTCGGGAAGACATTTGCTTTCACTGCGAAAATTGCACCGTATGCACTATGCAGTCTGAGAAGAATTTAAACACTCCACATTGCGTACCGATCGACGTACCACAATAATTTTGTACTGTGAACAGCTGCTCCAGATCTCAATAATGTCCGTGGTATAGCAATGTGCTGATAAAAAAAATTTTGTTGCTTCATGTTATACGTAAATTACAATGTGACAATAAAATATGTATATATGTTTTCGTCCTATGTGATGCAAAGTATTTGACTAAGAGGAGTTCGCATTGTGTTTAAACATCACCTTCGCTGCCTTAATTCTATTTCCCTTTTCCCTTCTGATCTTTTTGCTTACGGATTTTTTGTCACATAGATTTACGCTAATGAAATTTAATTTTTTCCCATATTGCGAACAGAAAGAAAAGTTACTTATTCCTGCAAGCGAAAGTGTATCTTCAGCCACAACTCCAAGTAAGCCAATACGACAGTGTATAGCTTGCACCGTCGCTGTATTTACGACGGAGCGATAGACGGGAGGGTGGCTGAAACTGCAGAAAGTGACGAGATTGCAATCCTCCTTATATAGCAAATCGTCGTTTTCTTCTTCTTTTTCCTATATAGCAAATCGATAGCGCGTCGTTTCTCAGTGGCTGATGCGTCGAGTTTCCGGGCGTTCGACGCACTGGGAGAATTCAGTAGAAGAAAGGTTAATTCAATATCTGCACTGCGCAGCGTGGAGGCGATCCCGCGAGGAATCTCATGTATAGCGGCGATCCGAAGTGTCGACCTAGCTGAGCTCACGGTCAACGACGCCCGGCGCGGTTTATGCGACTGCCGGTTGGCCAGAGACATAAACGTACCCAGAAATTAGAGTTGGGATGGGCGGGTTAAAACCCAAAGGACCGAACATCGAGGTCAAAGGCCAAGAGCAGAGGTGAGGTTCTTAAAAAAAGAACAGCAAGCCCCATTCCAAACAGCCAGGGGTCTGGGAGAGCGCTGTTACAAGCTCCCGTAGCGGGGTCCGGGGCGGAGCTTCAGCAGTCTGCATTCCAGCTGCAAAAGCTTTTTTTCGGTCACGAAAACCCCTGAAATGTTAGTTTTGCTGCACTAATTTGCATTCACAACTACAGTTGTGGCCGTTATGAGGGCGTCGCCCCCACCGCCCTCTCGCTACGCTACTGGCCAGTTATGTACACTGTACAGGCTTGGCCAAAACGTATAAATTATGTTAGGCGGCAAGCAACAATGATGAAAAGACCAAATGCAGAAAGGCTGTAATTCACAAAGGTGCTAAGTGACAATCGATCCGCCTATGGGGCCCTAGTGTTAGTAATATGCTAGTCAGTAGTTTTTCTATTCATGTGTTGCTGGCTGCCCTTTGGAGCAAAATAAAATATGTAGGCTCAATAGTCGTAAAATGTCTCAAAGTGTCAGCACAGTGTGAGACGGCAAGAAAAAGTGAACGTTGCATGATGGGACCTGCTCGCAAGTCAACGTACGACGGACGGACGGACGGCCGCATATCTGGCGCAGCAGTGACGTGCGCTCGTAAAAGTCGATTACAGACGCGATGTGACTTGAGTGTGCAGCTTAATTCGAATGCGTCGTCGCCGGAGACACAGCACTGCATGGACACACGACGAGAATATCAATCGCACTATAGACCTAGACAGACAGTGCGTGAGTCAGTCGGCCAAGACAGTAATGTTTACGACATCACGTGGATGGCGACGCGGGTGGTCGATTGGTGGATTAGCGACGCTTTGTCCTGGCCCCGACTAATCCGGCCCTGATCCAACCCTGAGCCTATGATCCGAACAAACAGCACGATATGTTAACTTAACAGAGACGCCGCAAGCAATGACGTACACAACATGCTTTAGTGTCAAACTACATTGACTCCACTCTGCGCATTCGATTTGACATTGTGGATATGCTGCGTTATGGTAATAAAAAGTGACCGAAGTAATTCGATGGAACGCGAAATCGCTGATCGGTGCTGCCCCTGAATCATGATGAATCATAAGCTGGCAATAGCAAGTTTTAGCTGGTTTTTAACCCCCAAATCCTTACTTCGCGGGGTTGGGTAGCATTTCGCCTAGTCCCATTTTGCCTAATCTTTTTTTTGATAGGCGGACCAACAACAACGACTTGCTTTGTCGTTTTTTGCTTCTTTGACGAGCTTTCTTTTGTCGTTCATCATTTTTTTCTGTACCATTTTTTGGCCGACCGTAAGTAAGTATACGACGGGTGTCGTCTCATTTCGTCTAATCTCATGTTGAGACTCCCTAGGAAATCAATCCCCACCGAAAGACGTCATCCAGTGCAAAGAATGCGGTGATACTCCCAAAAATGTGTTCTCCAGAGCTTGGCAAAACAAGTAAAATAAGAAAAAATAACCCAGTTGAACATTATATTTCACCCCTTTGCCCGCCGACCCCACTGGGCCGATTTGTACCATTTTTGACACGTAGGGTCAGACCGCCGACGTAATCATCTAAGTCAAAATTTAAGTCGATTGATTCAGGGGTTTTGGGGCTATGGGTGCCCAAAATCTGGGGTTTCCCATTGACTTTGATAGTCGGCCTTACAACAGTGTTACGCACTACCGTGCTACACTGTGATACATCAGCTGCTGAAGAGCAGCCCAAACTGAGTACCGAAAAGTCCACGAATTCAGATGGGGTGAGTTAAACAGCTAAAAGTTGGGTGGCTCAATGAAGTCGGGAACTTTTATCTGCATGAATTAACGCTACCATGATAAATTGTCACTTTTATTGTCTACATACAGGTAACGTCACTGCTGACATGCAGCGACCTTTGGTCAATTAACAAAAAAATAGTTATCAACTATAAGCACACATTTGACAGCAGTCTCTGCTGCGAATGTTGATGTAAACAACACGATCCTAAGACAAACAGTTTAAAACTAATTGCATGGCAAACCCCGTTTCATTTATTTCTGGAACACCCTGCAAATTTACGTTATACCAACTGACTCACTTAGGCCGACTTATTGACTAAGAGGCTATTAAAGAACAGTGAAGAAGAGGGCTGGAGACAGCGGATGTTGGTTGCTATGGCGACGAGTTCAGTTGTCATCAGCAGCATCAGCAGCTCAGAGAGTGCTGAGTTGTTGTTTACTTCTTGAACTGAGTCACTAGCGATGTGTTGACAATGTGCTGCAGATCATCCGCCTGTCAGACGCATGTACAACACGCACTACTATCAGTAACCAATCAACCAACCAATCAATCTGCAGATACATAAAGTGTCATTTAAACAATGTTTTCAAAGGCGCCTGTTAGTAGCAAGCACATGATCCAGAAGCCGTGTCTTCAGGCGTGACTTACAACACATGATCATGATATTGTATTTTAACGTATTTTATTTTAACACAAACGTACTCTACGCGTATGCCACCGGTGGCGTACTGTATGCAAGGATGCACTAGCCCTGAGATAGCATAGGCCTACAACAATGAAGCTTAGAACAAAGCTGCATAGCTATGTATTTTTATGTGAACTAATACTAAATAACATTTGCAGCCACTATATACACCTTTTCTGAGCTGTACGTCCAGAATGCATTTGCGGTCGGGACTACGCCCCAAACTTTGCTGGGGAGCTTAAGGCGCTCCTATCTGGCGGGAAAGAACCCCTCCCTGCCTTCGACCTCGAATTTCGGTTCTTCGGCCCTTAAAGCGCGTACTGAACTGAACTAAACTGACCAATGGGCGAGCAGTAGCGTATACTGCTCGCCTATTGGTCAGTTCAGTTCAATTCACTTATGTCGCTCTGTACGCGCCTTTAGGAGTGGATCGCCAAGAAGAATTCCTGGTCACGGCAGTGCACGCTAGAGCGAGGATGTGTACCTGATTGTCTGACGGTGCGCTGATGCCACGGAGCTGATAGACACTGACTTGTCCGTCGCTGTCGCCGGCCAGTATACACTCACTGTTCACTGCGAAACTGACGCAGCTCATCTTCACTGCAGACGACGACGACACGTGCACCAGCACCGGGTCCAGCCTGGTAACAGACACACGCCGATACTGTTGCTGCTGCTGCTGATACTACTCAGCCTCCTACCCTTGGCGGGATGAAAACTAAGTAGTAGCTAACGCACAAATCAAACCTTCTTTCACTGTTCCAGCAAAATCATTAAAAAATTACAGAAACTAAACAGTGCGGATAGTCCCTCTTGATAGTCAACATCACTCTCACAGCTTATGCTAGTCAATACGCGTACCGTAGTTTTTAGACTACCAACCACAAAGGGGTAATAGGGTAAAAATACAAATATAACAAACAGAGAAATATACCTCAGGCTAAATAAGAAGCAAATAAAATGCACCTTAAACAAAAGTTAACAAAAAAGCAGCTATAGATGTCGCTAAAAATAAATAAAACGAACGTGTTTTGGCTGAGGTCCCAGACTTCAAGCGCTCCTTCATTGACGCAGGCGAACACAGTCGCCTTGCGCGGACACCAGCACAGACTGGGCACCGCTTTCTGCCGTTAACGCACACAAACATACAAATGGACAGACAAAATGGCAACAATACGGCAGTTACAACATCACACACGCTATGAAGCAAACCAAGACAACTGGAAGTGGTAGGCTGTAACCTATCTAATGTATTCTTCGCCCATTATCCCCCGATATACCATAAACCTCAAACAGAAGCAAACACAATCAGACGATCGGCCATTTGAAGTTCTTCCAGGAAGGGATGTCGGTCGGTGGTCGGTCGGTCCTCAATGTTTACTATAGTGTCATCATCATCATCGACAACCGTGGGCTCAATGCCCGTTGGTGTCTGACGCCATTCTTACTATCGCTGCCCACCGCTGCCTATATGTAAAATGCACATTGTGTCTCATAAAACATCCCCAACATTTTAAAAGTTTTTCAAGTTAGGCCTACAGTCGAAGATGTAGGGGTTTTTGAGACAAAGTGTAGAGACAGAAAGCTGAGACAATGGTGCGTGTATGCGTGGTAAGGAGCACAGACCGTTGAAGAGAAAAGGCTCAGTATGGGCTGCAGACGATCCTGATGCCACAGTCGAATGCTCCAGTCTGCACTGCAACTCAGAAATATGTCAGAGTCAAAGGGCGACCATTGAATAGCGTACACAGGACCCTGCACACGAATCAGTCGTTATTAACACCCACTAGACACTGCAAGACGAAACTGAAGATATACGTAGAACACATTCACTATTAGCACTATAGTAATAATAATTATACTGCTGCTGCTACTACTAATACTATTAGTTCTAAGGTGAGTGTATGTTTAGCAAGTCTATTTTCCAGAGTTGCATCAGTTTTTTTTTCTGAGAAACCTCATGAAGTAAACCTTTTGAAATACTGCAACAGGCGTTTCACAGGTTAGATGCCTTAACTGTCAGACAGCTACCAATTAAAACGTATAGGAGACTACTCAGTTTTGTGAGTATAACGTTAAACTAAGCCGAAGATAAAGAAATCAACGGAACAAGACTAGAACTAAGCAGATAGCCACTGACTACGGTATACAACCGTCACATTTAAGCAAACTGAAGACGTGGCAACGAGGCTGCTTGGCATGCAAAATCACAGCCTGGCACCTGAAGGAACGTACATAGAAATTAGATACAGAAAAGCCACAGCACAGTAACATACGGTGTGTCCGAAGTAGCTGTCAAGATACTGTTCGTTATAAGAGCACGAGCAGCGGTGAATGCGCCCTTCCTCAGTACCGACCAAATAACTGCAAGCAACATATACACATACACTGCGAGACACATGTGATATGATGGATGATTTGCAATGAAAAACTAGATCGCAATTAAACTACCAGTTTTCACTTAACACTTGCATAAAAACAAAAAAAATAAAACTGTTTAAAACGGAACTGAAATGACAGAAATAAAACAAGTGCTGTTGTGGAATGTTAAAAAATCAAGATACACAAGGGTTATGGAAATGCCTGAGATCAAAAAAAAATAAAAAAGGAGGAATAAACGAAAACTGAAATAAGTAAAAACTGAAACGAAAACTGCAAGCACACACATCACTAAACTTTGTCATAAATAGTCTCATTAAGCTGGACAAGGAATGGCAAACGTCGATTGGTTATAACAACTTCACTAGTGTGATATTTACGACGCAAATCACACTAATGAAATTCATTTTACGACATCTTGCTCAGATCCACTCTCTTTTGAAACCCGTTAAGCACAGCAGAGCCGTTAGCGGTGACTGCTGCTAGCTCCTGGTGGATCATAAGTAGGAAATGGCGAGTTTCGGCTGAGAATTCACTTCACTAAATCTTGGCTTCCATGGGGAGGGTTAAAAATCTATACGTCAAGTGAAGAATGGCAGGCAGACATTGTAATAGTCGTACATGTTTGAGTCGTTGTTGTTGAAATCAAAGCAAAGTCCGCCGGCAAACTTCGCGATCATCGCGTCGCTTTTCTTCGTCTTCACGCCGCAGCCTGAATGTATCTGACGATCCGACACTCGCTTCAACTTTATCAGATCTGCTCAGCGTAAAGTTACAACATAACTGAGCCAGGTTATTCCACGCTGGCACTTGTACTGCTACGTCTATCATACTGTCTATAACCCACCATTGCAGTCATGAAATGACCATCACAGTAGCCTCATAACAGAGGGGGCAAGAGAGAAATTTAACATGTCAAAAAAATTTCTGCTTGTCAAAAATTGTCTTCCAAATATATAAAATTTGCAGCTCAAAATCCCCATTCTGGGCATTTTAGGGGCAACATTAAACTTCTGAGCACCCATAATCTCCTGCGTCGAAAATATGCAGCTGTTTATCGGAAATTGCAACTGCTTGCTCCCCCACTTTCTCAATCGCCGACGTCAGCGTGACCAAACGACTGTCGGCCAGTGTGGTATAAGTGTACGAAGAGTAAAAATTCGTTTAAAACATCACCTACCACAGGATGTGGTTTAACACAGTACACTAATCTATCAACAGCTTTGCGTTGGCTTTCTCACAGACGTTGGGCCGTTTGTGCCACTGACAGTTGCTTGATCAATGATCAATTGCTGCATCCCAGACCGGATGTAAATTAGGGGTTGCTTAAGCTATCGCCTGCTGCCGTAGCAACACTTAACTTGGTACCCAACTGCTAGCAACAACATTAAGCAAGAAAGTCTTTTCTACATTACAAACTTCTTTGACAACAATACTGCTAAATATTATCAAATTTGGTTTAGAATAAAATAAGTTATAGCGCGAACAAAGAGAGGGAGATTTTTTCCGAGACACAGTGCAGTAAGTTGGGCACATGTTAAAAGCTAAGCTAAGCGTGTCGCTTGAATTGGCCCATTATAGTTTTAAACTGTTTCTTTCTATCTATGTGCACTTCCGGTTCAATAAACATAACTGATTGTACGACGTAATTGAGTGCGTAAAAGACTGGTTGGATGTTGCATACCTTTGTACTCGAATCCCTTGCGAATGGCCCACTGCGTGACTCTACCGTCAGTGGACACAGACACCAGCACCTCGGCATGCTCGTCATCGGTTGTAGCGTTGTTAGCACTGGCGTGATCCTTCTCAACCCAGCGTACCTGCCAGACTCCGCTAGCGTGTTTACCTCCAGCCGTGCTGCAATGACAGACAGACGACAGACAGACAGACCGCGCTACGTGTAGCAGTAGGCGTGCTTGTCGCCTACCGCGCTGCAACCAGTGCCAGTATTACATGTTACGATACGATACGACACGACAAAAAATCTGAGCTGATAAAAACTGCCAGTTGAATCTAGCACTTGAACTAAAACGAACTGAAAATGTTCCATATGGAAATAAGAGAGGAGAAAGTGAAACAAGAGCACTGTCATGTAAAAAGAATTAAAAATACAGAAACAGATGTTTATGGGAAAAATAAAAGACTGAGACAAGAAAAAACCATGAAAATAATGAAGAAAACTTATACTAAAAATACAAAAAATTTGAGCTAATGCTTACAATACACGCGAAAGCCTATAGCAGTTCCTGTTCGCAAACTGTCAGTCTATCTCGAGCCATTTCGTAACAGTTCTTTCTGCGAGTGTGCTTTCAAAGTCATCAATGTTAACACGACTAAAAAGCTCGTTACTAGTGCTGGTTGTGATAGGCAGCATACCCATGCCTATCTGCAACCGTTTTCACGAAAGACTGGCCAACAACAGTAAAATAACGACTTTTATGGAGGTACCGCGCTTTGACGCCCTCGTGCGCAAGTTTCCTTGAACCTAGAAAATCGAGAATTAGACCGTCGAAATTTACGTTCAATGCTGAAAATTTCATACGCAGCTTCTCCATATCTATCTCAATTGATTTCGGTGCAATTCGCTCTTAAAATGTGTCTCGCAGACCGAAATTGCCAAAAAATTCATAAAACTCCCTATTTTGGCGTTCAAGGTCATCCAAGGTCATTGAATTCGGTGGCAGTCGAGAGCCAGTGTACGACTTCCTATTAGTGATTAATAGTAACCTAGGTCCTATTTTGCACCGTTATTGAGATACAGCGATTTATTGGCTAAAAATCGAAAATTTTCCCTACCCCCTCTCATTTAACGCCCTCGTTCGGGGTGACCCCTTCCGAATTTATGAAAAAGCTTTACGGTTCCTGAAACTAGAGTCTTGCAGGCAGCCAACGGTAAAGATTTGATGATCCTAGCTTGCACCGTTTTTGACTGATCCACCCGTGTGACGGACAGACAGACAGACAGACGGACAGAATTGTGATGGCAGTTGCTGCTTTCGCTCGTAAAAACAAGAAAAAAACCGTATAAGCAAGTCCAGATATCCATAAAATCAGTTCATTAAACCAGATATGTCAAGTCCTTAAGGCCAAAGTGGTCTCAGGAAGAAAATTTTGGCCTCAACCTCGGTCTCAATCTCGAAACCATGGCCTCGGCCTCGACCTTAAGCATTTGGCCTTGGTTTGGCCTCGGTCGTAATGCTTTGGCTTTGTTAACACCATAAAACTTAATCATAACAGCTCGTATTTTAAAAGCTAATTTGCACTCCGGAACACGTACTAGATCAGTATTCGGTGGCTCAAATATAATAGCGCCAGACTAAGTTTATTTCCAAAGCATTTTTGCTGTAAAATTAGTTGAGCGCAGTTATAAGTAACTGACCAGCTGTCTAGGACGGGTTCAGTGCTGATGATCGACACGTTATAGACGACAATCGTTCCATCGTGCAGGCCCACCTCAACAAACAAACATACAATAGACATAAACGTTAAGAAACATTTTTGGTAATAATAAAAATAGAGCTGCTGTTAATTATTAATAATTTAAGGCAAAAAACCAGTTCAGAATAATTCAGAAGCAACATTGAAATCCAGAGCACCCAAAATCTCTTCTGTTGGGAATTTGCAGCTGTCTCAGTTGGAAAACTACAACTTCATGTCTCACCTCTTTCTTTCAGTTCAAGATGTCGCTGGTCTCACAATCCGAAATGAAAATGATTAACTAAATAATCAATTTTTTGATCCACTAATTAATTGGTTGACTGCTTGATTAACTAACTAACTAATTAATTAATTCATTACTTAAGTGGATGACTGACTAATTGACTAACTGGCTGATGCAAAACTCACAGCGAGCAGATTTGGGTGAGCTTTGCTGAAGTCGAGACACATGACAGCCGACTGAGTGCGGTAGATGCGCTCTGGAAACTGCAAAAAACACTGTTCCTCAGTCACGCTAATATTATAACAACTTTGTTCGACACACGGTAAAAGTTTGCACACACACGTGCCTCCTTTACCAAGCACTCTGAAACAGCACATATTCTCATTGTTCACTGTTCATCTATCATTGCAATGTAATCGAAAAACACCTATTGTAGTTGTAGTTTCTTTAATTTATGCCAGATAATTAAATATTTGCAATAATGCAATAAATTAATGTATGTTACATTGTAGGCCTACTTCATTTGGAAACTGTTTATGTATGTGTGCACGTTTGATGTAAGCATTAATGACGATATTATTCACTTGCTTACTTAACTGTTGTTGACTGTTTGAAGACCAGAACCCCCATTCTTAATACTTATAACTTCTAAAAATATTTCCCGAGACGTATTTAAAATACGCAATATTTTCTAAGTTTTTTCTTAAGAAAAAAAATCTTCCTAGGATCCTTCAGTGCAGAAAGATTGGTGATAAATATAAGTCGAGAACGACTTGCAGAAAAAAGTTGCCAGATTTTTGGAAGTCATGTCGCCCAATTTTGACAAAAAAGTAGCCCAATTTTTATTTTTTTATATGTCCCAATGGAAGCCAATAATTCCAAAAGTAGCGAAAAGCCAAATTTTAAGGCGCCAACGGCTGCCAAGAGTAACCCGATTGGCGCTTTTCGCCCAACCTGTCACCCCTAGTTGAAGTAAAGTGGTACTGACTTCTGGGTTTTTCAGTGACCAGCAGCAGACCAAGCCGACGCCAGCGTTTTGCTTGACGTACTCAAACTCTCCATAGCCAACTGCCACCAGGTCCTACAATCACAGGCAGTGACAGGCTGCAGGTTTACTTATTTATCAGATTGTTCGGATGCCGCCAGAAGCCTCCCGCTCGTGCTCGAAAAATTCTGCACACAACACCTGGCTACCACATGCAGCGTCTCTGTAGACGTGCTAAAATCCCGCCACTGACGCTTCGTCAAAGTTCACCGTTAGACACATCAATGCAAACCGCGGCACTAGGCTAGCTGCTGCACTTTCTTAGTTTTTCTGGAAAACTTTTATGTACAGATCTGGCGTCGCGTTGTCAAGTCTCGCTATGTCAGGTCTCGCGATTTCAGCGCCCCCTCTCCATACTGCTAACAGCTAATTGCAACAAAACCCTATGTCGCAATGGTAATGTATCGCATAATCCGGTCCTGTGTCTTGAACTTTCGACCTATGACACTGAGATTCAACAGGATTCTTGCGCTTGTCGAGTTACATGTTCGTGCAAAATTTCATCAAGCTACGTTCAGGGTTCGTGAGTTATCGTGTTAGTAAAGTAAAAATACAGAAAAAACTTAGCAACGTTGCTGAAAACAATAGGCCCTACTGTCGTCATAACCGCGGACAGCAATAATATTAATACTTACGACAAAAACATGTAGTAATACAAATACGGGTAAAGTGGTACGGAATCTTAGCAAATACTTGAATCACTTGAGTGTGCTAAAGGCCTAAAATCACAATTCGAACTGTTCGTGGTTCCACATGATTGTATTCCGATGGTGTGCCTAAACACCTCAGATCACGTGAGGTAAACCGCAGATCGCAGAAATTGCCTACGTTAGTGGCTGCAAATTAGTCACTGTCTACGGCAAAACTGCAAATCAGCTCAGGTCAAAGAATTACGGTAGTTTAAGTTAGTGATCTGCTGTGATCTGCCCATCTGCGGTGCCACAGACTAATCCACGGTCACTTACATTAACAATTTCTAGGATCTGAGACTTTTTAGAAAAATACAAGCGAAAAGCGTGCGGCACGCGCACCAGGTTGGTGGCGTTCCATCCAATGCAGCTGACGTTGTGGCCTTTGGTCGTAGAGCATTGGTAAGACCAGAGTCGACTGAGATGAGGTCCCACGTCCGTCACTGTTAACTCACTGCCGCTGTGAAGCTGCTCGCTACCAAACACCACTGCTCTCTTGTCATCATCGTCATCAGCAGCAGCATCAGCCGCAGGCCACTTCTGAATGTCTGTGTACACAAACCAGTCAAACTAACCGACACTAACAAAAATCGAAGTAATCTGATATGATGCAAAATCGCTTTTCGTTTCTTTTCAAACAACAGTAATTTGCGATTACATGTTCCAGCCGGGGTTCGACCGACAAACCTCCCTTTCCCTTTGGGGTCACGAACCCCATTTAACACAATGTGTCACCGCATCTCACAAGTGTGCTTACCAAAAGGCATCTGAATCTGTAGACAGATTGGACAGACAGACGACCACGCTATCGATAAACGTGTAGCTCTAGCAGAATAGCTGGCGCTAGAGCGATTCGCATAAAAACAACATAACGTCCTTCTTAAACCATAAGACTCATAGGGTGGCGCTAATTTCTGTTTTCTTAGCCCTCAGTCAAACACCAGCTTACACTGCAAAACCCACAAATTGTTTTACAAGTAGGGTTAGCGCACTATGTGGTGTGCCTGTTTACACCCCAGCTTTCACCGGTACTCACTGCAGGTAGGTACCCAGTACCCACGGAAGGACGGCTAGGCTGAGTAAACCGAAACTAACAGCAGCACATACAAAATTTTGAATGGCAAATTTTTTTCAGTACCGACAGGGTACATTTTTTCAAAAACTTTAGTTGAGCAAATGTTTTACTTTCCACGTATGCAAGGTCTATCTCAGTAACGTGCGCAACTCTGCTACAATCTGTTTTTGCAAGATCTATGTTGTATACAAAAGTTTGATTTGTTTAATTTTTCTTCTTGTTCTATCTGACGTGTAAACTACAGCCGTCGTGGTAAGCCCCTAAGTTTCTGTGACACGGCTGCAACACAAAATAAATATGTTTCATTCGTTCAGTGATTTTTGATAGCGTTCGTGTATACCATTTAACAAATAACAGCACATAATATTAAAGTAATTTACTAACGTAAAAACCGACCTAATATTGGCTCATAATTGCGGTAGAGCGCCTGCTTCTTCTGGTAGGTGTTGAGATTAATGATTCGTTCCATAATGACCAGGTGCTGCTTCATCACATCACTCTGTATTCAACACATTCTGCTAATTGTTCACTGGAAACATCAAATCAGCCAGTTAATCTCCGGCCACATTGCTTGACTGAACAGAAATTGGACGCCACAGAGTAACAACGAATACCAAAAGCTTAACTGTGCCGGTGTAGTACTGTCTTAAGTCATTCTCAAACCGTGTTAAATGTTCTTAGTCTAGGATGAAATCGATTTGACTTGGAATTTTCGTTACATTTCTACTGCAACAGTTAACGAAGCTGCAACAACAACTGCAAAAACAGCAACAAATACAGTTCAATTCTTTCAAACACAGTGTGTAGATGATTAACAAATAGATTGGATTCAGTAAGAAATGCATTTATACTAGACCTGCATAAACGTCGTGTCAACGCTGGCGGCGTTGACGCTAGTCGAAGGTTGAGACTTTTTCCTGCGCAAATCGACGTTATTGAACATTTTAACGAAAGTTGTTGTAGTACCAGCAGTCACTGCAGCAACAACAACAGTTATCAACACAACTAGACTGTCAAGCCTCGCGTAAGGCTAAGGCTGTCCGCGGTAGCCGGTGTGGCATGCTCCAATATTCATAGCAATGACGTCAGCCATCAGCCAACAGCTTTCGAGCCCGTATGCAACAAACAGACAGACGGACGGACGGGCAAAATAAACTCATGATCAAGAGGTGGTGAGTTCAAATCGCTGTGAAGTACTTACTTCCTGGACTGACTATCTGCGGACAGGTAAACCATCTCAGTATATAACCAACACCAAGGTCAACTCAGCGTCGCCTTCCATCCCCCTGGGGTAGGTGAAATGAGTCTGTCCAGTTAGGGTTAAGGGGAGGCGCGTTGATCTGTGTCAGGTGGTAGGTAACAGTGTATAATCCCATATGGCAGGTGACGCTGCGTAACTCTGAAATGGGCTTTGTATAAAAAGCTATGGACTCATTTAAGTTTATTCTTTTCCTTTTAGGCGAAGTCGCTGTAGCGCAAGCAAATTCGCCTATAGCAACCTGTTTCTCAGTAGCATCGTCTGTCATCTGTCTGTCACATTCATGCACCCTAATTAGACCGTTCGACGGATCAACGTGTTAATAGCAGGCGGAGTCCAATGACACAATGACGACAGGAGAGTCGAACCTCAAAGCCAACACATGCAACTGCAAATTGATGCTGCCACCCGGTGAATAAAGACGAGGAGCGATTCCGCCTTTTCCCAAATTATTTTAGACCTGTTCAATCTAATCGAAATGAAAGGATCCATCTTACCACGGTCAGCGACTGACGCCTCCGGTGGTTGAACAATGGAAGTAGTCAGAGGCGCAGCCTCCCCTGTATTAGCATTTGCATTAGCAGCAGCAGCAGCAGCAGCATCTTCATCAGTAGTCGTCTGCGGCTCATCGCTCACAAAGACGATCTCTTCCTCCTCCGCTTGCTGCGCAGACGCTGCAGTAATAGTACACAATATACAACATACAACCAGTTTGTACAGCGCAGAGGCAGAAAAAATTTCTACTGTGCTGTACCGGTGGCGTGGTGGACTAAACATTATTGGGGTTTCTAAAAACGTTTTTGTAGGCATACATTTAGGCTGTGGCGCATTGTGACTTGTTGGTTTAACTGCGCCGGCCACAAGCGCCCTTAAGCCCAAATTCCACTACGACAACTTTGCGAGAAAGTCGCAAACACGAATCATAGAAGTCAGCGGACTTTGTCGCCGACTTTCACTGACTGTGTCTGCGACTTTCACCGAAACTTCCCCGCGGGAATGGCGTAATGAAATTTGGGCTTTGTTCACTCACTCACTACTACTATACCATTACAACAACAACAACTACTACTACTACTATTACTACTACTACAACTACAGTACCTTGCAGTGCAGTATAGGTGTCATGCAGGTCCCATGTACTAGCAAATGTCGACTGTTCAGAATGCAGTATTCGTTCTGTCTGTACGTTCTTGTGTTTAGGTGCGTCATTGAACGTGTTAATGCCACGCTCTGTGTACCCTTCGTTCAACGCCGGGCCACTCTTTGCCTGAAAACACAATCATGATCCGTAAACCACAGCTGCGGAAATTAACACTATTAATCACGCGATCAATGGTTAAAAACTTTTAATGACTGTAATGTAGATTCAGTCGTTAAAATTTTGATATGATAAAATGGTTTGCTTAAAACAAATATTGTAGAGTAAAGACCATTAAGTTGTTCATGCGTGCAAACACTGTACTTGTCCAGAGAACGCAAGCATACTTAACGTACTAAAATACAGGGTGCGGCAAAATTAAAGACCCCACTACGTAAAATGCATTATTCTCCTAATGGTTCCGAATTTTTCTGCCAAATTTTCAGGCACAGTTCCTGAAATTGTTTGCCATCTGCAGTACTAATGATACTTCGTTTACTTCAGTATTTCTGAAATAACAAAAGTTTAAACATTTAATGCAAATATTTT
>Ga0209367_1000468_pt1 | contig 39985 bp, 20 predicted proteins | sample WorMetLIZISLAND2_FD_187412 | JGI IMG/M metagenome (GOLD analysis project Ga0209367, IMG submission 187412) | Marine gutless worms symbiont microbial communities from Max Planck institute for Marine Microbiology, Germany - Olavius geniculatus... ...
AAAGGTGATATTATTCAGCAGCACATTGACACACAGTCAGTGTGATGCGGGCAATATCACCTTTTGTAATTTTTGCTGTTTTCGATGTGCAAGTCCTTAAATGTTGCCGTTAACAAGTGTATAAACTAATGTTTTGTACATTTATTACTTAATCAATCATGTTCGTTTATTCAAGCAATAGCTGACAGACTACAACTAGTGTCACAATACAATCGAATATTGTCCATATAGATAAGAACAAATTTAAGTGTTATGCATATGAATAAGATTTTAAAAAAGAAAAAAAACTGTATATGACATAACTCTAAGGCACTGTGAATAATGTCAATAACTGTTTTTATGTAACATTTTGGTGATATAATTGCAACTGTCATAACTAATCTAACACAATAGTTTTAGATTATGGCATCTAGGCCAGTGTTCGATTTGTCAAAAAGCAGTAGGAAAGTCACCGGCTTCTGCTATGGATATCAAATAGACAGCCATATGCAATATAATGCAAATTGGACAGGTCATCCTCATCCACCAAGGGAGTTAAACCAAATAAACCCCCCAAACTTCCCCTTGGCAGTCAAACATTGATCTAAGCCTAGGTGGTAATTATTTGGGCCCACAGTTTTCCGCGGAAGATTTTGTCAAATTCTGTGGGCCAGTTCGCAAAATTCCGCAGCTCACCACAGCAAAATTGTCCAAATTCTGCGCCTTACCGCAGCTTTTCGTTTGTGCACAAACTAAGCTCTATTCTGTTAAAAAACTTTAGTTTTTGGGAGTGCTCAGCTATGCTGGCAACATATAAAAAATTCTTGATCTTTCTTCCAAACTGCAATTTGTCAATTAGTCGCGTTGTGTTTATCTACGACTGTAATACTATGGTAATTATTAGTAGGAATGCAGATTTTAGCAGTTTAGTTTGATTTCTCTCTGTGATATAATTACTTTAATTACGTTATCAAGATGATGATCGTACTAATCATAGGTCATTTCTCAACTTCTGCAAAATTCCGTGGCAACATCAAAATTCCACGGAAAAGGGCAAATTCCACAGCTTGGCTCAAAATTCCGTGGCCCGCGGAAAACTGTGGGCCCTAGTAATTATGAGTTGTCTCTTTGAGCAGCAGATAGTGGAGTGTATTGTCCGGGTTATTCAGTATATTACTACAAATTGTGCTACTACCAGTAGGCTACTACCACTCTTAAAAAATTCTGTTCATTAAGCCATTTTTTCCCATTACTCCCGCTTAAACCAGAACCACAAAGTTTAATTTTTACAAAATGTGAATCAACCGCAGCCATGGCACACACTAAAAAAGCAAAGTAATAAAGTCAAAATATGAACAAATGTTCATTGTCGTAAAATTTCCTCTAGTTCAAAATACCCACTTTCTGCAACAAATATGTTTAAAGAAGCAAATAAATAAAGACAACATTCCATCTTGTACATGAAACAGTCAACAAAAATTTGTTGAAATTGTACTCCACAAAAATGGACAAATAAAGAATATACCAGCTGTCGAACAACACCAGATATTGACCACTTCTGGAAGTGTTTTGTGGTGGTGCATCGGCTCAACCCAATGGTTCGACTGTCGTGCACGCTTTTTGACAGGGCAGAAAACCTATTCAACGCTCTCTGTGAAAGAACATCACTGCTGTCACGGAAAGAGCTCAGTAACCTAGATTTCCTGACCCAGTTTGCTTCCGGATAAAAATAGTTACTCGACTGCACAGTTCTTGACCATGACGCCGAAGATATGTACGCACAGTTTCTGAACAGATATTCATGTCGGAAGACACCGAAGAATGGTCTGAGCAAATTCTTTCCGGCAGATACACAATCATTTGCCCCAACTGAAATAGTCAACTTGGCCAAAGAAACAAAGTGTTGACAATGATGCGACACTGTCCAGTTAACATGAACTAATGAAGCGCTGTTCAGTGCTAATCTGTTACATCTTGTCACAATGTAGTTTGTCCAACACTGTGCCATCTTAACAGCAATACCTGCAATGATAATACAAATATGCATTATGGAATAAAATAACGTAATGAAATAACAAAGTATAAACTCACAAACCAAAGGTAATCGGTGACCAAAAAGCTACGGCAAAATGTCTGTTTTTATTCACCACTAATTTAGAGAGCTGCAAATTCAAATTTATCATTGAGACCACTGGTGCAAAAAAACTGCTATATGGTAAATGATAGCAGTAAAAAAACTGGGGCACAAGTCAAGCTTAAACAATGTCTGGCCTTTTCGCCGTTTTGCCCCAGGCTCTTTCACCGCCTGGCTGATTCGCCCCCCGCACCTTAAACGGTTCGCCCCCTCGCTTGAACAATTCTATACTAAGACGAAAAATAATTGTCATTGCACATAAAGATTAACACTTACAAATTACAACTCCACTGTTTATTATTTACATTACCGCGACCTATTATCGCTCAGACTAGTTCTCCGAAAAAAATAAGTAAAATACACGTGAAAGAGCAGTATTTGTTGCGAGACGAGCCCGTGACTCAGATCATTCATGTCTGCTAAGAATACTGCAACTAGAGCCAAATTATGATTTAAGTTTAGTAGTTTTAAAATATGACCATATAGCCGTCAACATCACAAGTGCTTTCGTAATAACTTTTACCAATCCTTGCCTTGCCTTCGGGGTGGCCAAGCATTTACACCTGCCCAGCGCTGAGGCCGTATCAGTTCGGCCCAATGCACGTCTTTCACCAATCTTCAATTAAAATTATTACAGGGTGTGCCAAATAAATGGCCCAACTTGTTTTTGTCAGAACTTTGTCAAATCTCCACCAAATTTGATAATTTTTGGCATACAGATAGCCAAGATGATAGAAATATGTAAAGTACTTTCAATGTTCATCTCACCTAGTTTATGTCAACGCAGTATTGTGTAAAACGCAGAAGCTCCAAATTGTTGCATAACGCTCAGTTGTTGTCTCCATAAAAGTTCCAACAACTTAATTAAGACACAATAAACTAAAATGCAATTTATTCAGCAAAATTATAAGTTTTTGTAACAACTTGCTTCCAAATTATCAGAATTTATGTCCAAAGTGTGATTTTTTACTCTAGGCTTTTAAAGGCCAAATTCTTATGCCAACTAATGCTGTGGAAAAAATAAGGAAAAAAAACCTCATTGCGTTTTTGTCATAACCTTTACATGGCAAGACAAAATTTCTCAACAGCACAAAAATCACAAGTATAGCCTCAATTAAAAATTTCACAGTTAAACAAAATACAAGCAAATGCAGGACAGTGCGGTTTTAAACAGAACACAGAACATCGAACAGTTTCAGCCGTTTCACATGGTTCCTACAACTCTGCAGAACTCATTTTCCCTGACTCTCCAGAACAAAATGAATCGTTTTCCCTGACTAATTTGCTGACACGAAATACCACTCTAAAAAAAAGGTGGCAGAACAAATTTAAAAGTGGAGGTACAAATAATCTGCGAGCAAAAAAAATTTTGAACTATTGTATGCAGTCTGCATACAACAGTTCAAAATCTTTTCTGCATCTTTGTTAAATTTTGCACCCTGGTACTTTTAAATTCCCCAACTTTCCCCAATTTGCCCCGACTGTAGGAACCATGGTTTCAAGAACAAAACAAAAAATACCTATTAATGTTTTTAGCCATCATGTATACATTACCATCAAAAGTGAGAACAATGTAATAACGACATCTCAGTAATAACCTGTTTCAAACAAAAAATAAGTTCAAAAGTATCTGATCGTGAAGTTTTATCATCAAATATTGGATTGATGCCAGGAAGATAAAAGTGCATGCCTAAACATCCAAAAAAATTGAAAACAAAAGGCTGTATTTCGATAAATTCATAGTTACTGCTTCAACCGATGAGTTTAGCAACCAAAGACAACAGAAGTCCTACTATACAAGGATGTCCAAACATTGCAGTCAACCAGAGAAAGAGCACAGGCGTAGCCAGAGGGGAGTGCATGTACACCCCACCATAGGCCAAGAAACATGCAAATTTGTCCGGTAAAAATTATGTTATCAGGGCTTTTACATGACCAAAAACAGTGTTGGGGAACTTACAGTGCTCCACAAACCTACAGCTGGTTGGTAGGGAATTTGCTGCACCATCCCCAAGAACCCCCCCCAATTTTGTCCTTTGGCTTCAATTTTCAGCCCTTTCGGCAGGCCCATCAAGAGGGTGAGGTGGGGGTAAGCCACCCCAAGCCCCACAATGTTTGGGCCCTTGGGGGGCAGTGCCATCACTCAGAAATATAAAATACACCAGAAGGCAACATTTTAAAAAGAAAAATTCAAAAATTTTCTCCCCAGAGAAGCCCTGCAAAAATGTTTGGGGGCCCCGTGAGAATGTTTCCCCAGCCCCGCTGTGGGCCGCTCTCGACAGGCCTGCCTTTAGGCCTCAAAGTGTAGCCCCAACTCCAATTTATGGCTAAGCCTATGAGAGAGAGAGCGAAGTGAATAGTGAATGACTGAAGCAGACGACAGCAAGTCCTGCAGTCTATCTAGAGATAAAGTCCGTCAGGCGTTCCCTCGTTCTTCCTATAGAGCACGTTCTCCTTGGCCTTCTTGAAGTCTTCGCTGGTCACCTTCATCCGACGCTCACGCAAGGCAAGCAGCCCCGCCTCGGTACAGATTGCCTGCAAATAGTAAACAAACAATGAGATCAACAATGAATGCATAACAGGGTAAGAGGAAGAGGATCCTTCTAAAATGATTCAAAAATTATTAGCATAGCGAGAAAGATCAGTTTAAGAAATTTGACAGAATTATACCGGAAAAAATCACTGGAACACAAAGATGAAAAAACAAGCTTGTTACTCTGTGAAAAAATCCTAATCAAAATAAGTCAAAATCACCATTGTTATCAGAAAAAAACATCAAAATCAACAAGAAGTGTCAAAAGTATTGGCACATATAAATTACTCACTTACATACTTAAAACTTATCCACAGAAGACCACAAGTTCACAGAACAAGATACGGCTCAAGTCCAGTATTTAATCCACAAGTTCGACATCATGAGTCCTTTCTGCATATTAAATTCCGTAAATCTGTATTAGGAGGTTGAACGTACTGACAGACTCACAGACAGGCTGGACACATAATATGGCCTACAAAACAACCGCACAATAACAAGGTACCACAAGTCCACGAAGGCAGGCCAACAGACTGTAGATGACAATGGTAGTTCTAAAAGACCAGTTGTTATTCCAGTGGAAAACTTCACCGCCTGACTGACTGTTGTCTAGCACCTCTGAAGCTCTGCATATGACGCTATATAAATATTAATATACTAATAATAATAATAATTACCTTGATGTCGGCCCCAGAGAGATCGTCCTTTGCCATGACATAGTCCTCGAGACTGACATCCTCGGCTAAAGTCATTCGATTCGTGTGAATTGAGAAGATTCGTCTCTTTGTCTTCTCGTCCGGCAGTGGGAACTCAATCTTCCGGTCGATGCGTCCCGGCCGAATCAGCGCTGGGTCCAACGTCTCGATACGATTTGTGGCCATAATTACCTGTAACATCCATAAATGTAAAGCAAATGCAAAGTCCTTGCCGAGCCTTAAGGGCCATTGGGCGGCGCTGGTCTCCGTTTCCTTAGCCCTCAGACAAACACCAGTTTTTACACAGCGAGACCACGGATACAAGGCTAGTGCATCGCGATGTGTGCCCATTTATGTCTCAGCTTTTGCTGGTACTCATTGCGCCTACCCACGGAGGGATGGCCAGGCTGAGTTGACCTGGGTGGCTGGTTACATACCAGCATAGTCACCCATCCAAGTACTAACCGTGCCTGATGTTGATTAACTTCGTCGATTCAATTAACGATGCTACCAACTGAGCCAGACCACTACCTGTAGCATGCAGTGCAAACTAAAAACAATGATTTAGACACTACTGATAACTACACAACCATTCGTAAACACTAGCACGCCAAAGGAGCAGATTACAGCGGCCATAATCAACTGTGAAATGCAATGCTAAATATAAATGCTTTGCTGACGGCTTTAATAACTACACACCCATTCATATGATTCTAAACACCAGCAAACCAGAAAAGCAGATTACGTTTGATGAAACAAGAAATCTGAGCTAATGCTCATGAGATGTGCGAGAGCCTATAGCAGTTTCTGTTCGCAGGTACTCTTAGTCTATCTCTATCCATTTCGTCGCAGTTCACTCTTCCGCAGCCAAAAATCGGAAAAAAATCATTAAAGCCTCTATGTTTGGAGTTCAAGGTCATTCAAGATCATCGATGTTGACATTTCTAAGAAGCTCGTCGCCAGTGCTTGTTATGATAAGCCGCACGTCTATGCCTATCTGCAACCATTTTCACGTTAGAAGAGCCAATAGCAGCAAAATAACATCTTTTAAGGAAGCGGGGGTTGCCCCTCTTTCGCGTCCTCGTTCGTGGGGACCCCCTTCACCCAGTGGCATGAAATTTTGTCACGAAATACTAGAGACATTAAGCTATCATATGGTGAAAACCAGAAGTCTCTATCTCACCTGCGCTCCGAACGGTACCGGGACGCGACAGACACCAAGACAGACAGAATTACCATAGCTAATACGCACCAGCTCTCAGGTGTAAAACTGATGCAAACTAAGTTGAACGATGTGAGTTAACAGAGACTGAATGAGCTTCAAAGAATCAGCGCCAAAGCACTCATAACAAAATCAAAGTTCGAAAATCAAAAAATAAAACCTAACGTCATTAACAATAACAGGAATCACAGCTCCAATTTCAGTCAACCTTGCAAAGTAAACTCGAAAACAACCTTATCCAGACACAATAAACAGATCCAAATAGCTGAGTGAAGGAAGACAGCAAAATATGCCAACAGAACAACAAGAAAAGCCCATTATCATTATACACTTATATTTCAGTTATAATTCATGAGGTAGTGTAGAGACGCATTTACCGTGTGGTGGGATATGAAACAAGAAAAGCCCAGCTGACGCTAAGGGAAACGCACGACAGTGGTGCATGTTTGAAGGCGTGGTGTGAACAGAATTTAAGCTCACCGATCCCAGCAATAACGTTTCGTTTACACTCCCCAGAGAGCGCCAGAGGTCATGACAAATCTCACGCAGATGTATTGGCTGAGTATCTATAGTGCTTTATTCACTCCCGCCAGAGGGTGCATCCTGTCTTACACTATCGCTCAGCTGTAATGGCCGAAAATCGCAAATTTTCCCTAAATCAAAATTTTCCCCGTCATTTAGCACCTTCGCTCAGGGTGACTCCTTTCGAATTTACGGAAAAGCTGTACGGATGCCTAAAACTAGAGTCTTCCAAACAGCTGACAGTGAAGATTTGGCGATCCTAGCTTGCATCGTTTGTGACTAATCCACCCATGTAACAGATGGATGGACAGACAGAATTGCGATGGCTAAGATGCGCTACAGCAGTAGCTGCTGTTGCACGTAAAAAATGAAGCTAGTAGCTATACCTTGACATCGCCCTTGGAGTCGAAGCCATCCAGCTGGTTGAGCAATTCCAGCATGGTTCTCTGGATTTCCCGCTCACCCCCAGAGTTTGACTCGTACCTACGCACAGATAAATTAAAGACCCAAAGCACCGTTTACATTACTTATTGTACCGGCAAGTATTTCAAAGTCAAACGATTGTGCAACATCCATGAGCAAATTATTTTCAACTTGCCAAAATCACTTATTATAAATAAGATTTGATGTCATAATGTAGGTTTAAAAGATACTGCATATATCTGTTTGTTTATAGTCTATGTTTTTAGTCTATTTATCAGTGTCTGGCTGACTGCTGGCAGCTGTCTGCTATATCTGTGTAACAGGCTAAACCTCTACTAACCTCTAATTTACTGCAAATTTTACCCCCTCTTAGGCTAAACTATACAAAATTCTCTACTCCATTAGAAGCTCCTAATTTTCCCCTTTCCAATGCCCCAAACCAGATCCAAATCGGTCCACTAGTGGCAGAGATATTTGCCCCTAAATTTGCCCATTTTAATCCCTATTTTCTAAGCCTGGCCTATTTTCCTAAATTATGTCACGTTAAGTCCTGGCCAGCATGGCAGTGCTCAGTGCACATGCACCAAGAGCTCCCAAACCATATAAAAGCAAGCAAGCATCGGTCTTAGAGGCACCAGTCGAGTTGTTACGCTTTTCATGTCAATCAAAGTAGATTTCTCTGGGCTTAGTTTCAAAACACTTTGACTGATGATTAGTTGGACTACTACAGCAGTCAGCACATGAAGCAGTCTGCGTAATTTTTGACATCATACACAAAGTAAAAATAGCTATCACTAACGACAGACATAATACAGTATACCACACACTAAACATCAGATGGTAAAATCAAAAAATCTGAACCGAAAACCATGGCTTTTTTCAAAACCAAACCAAAGTCATATTTTGAAAACCGCCCATGCCTATAAGCTGTTGTTGTATGCCTCTTGAGCATCGCCAAATGATTTATCCATCTATAGACTCAAAGGCCTAAGAAAGGGAGATAAACACCCCACCTATGCTCCTGCGGGGTATGGCACCTTTACGGTACCTATTTTCTACTACATGACTTTCAAGTTACTTTATTTATAAAGTCTTCATCCCATTCGATGTCTGCAGCGCCTCGTTTCTAAACCTAGCCGCCTTGAGAATTAATAAATGCATAGGCCGGGCAGAAAATTGCAGACAGCAAAAAGCTGCAAATTCCCGACAGAAAAGATTATGGGTGGCACTGCTCAAAACTTCTATTTTGCCGACAAATTCGACACAATGGAAAATGTTCGGCCCCAAAATTTGCACTTCTAAAGGTAAAGTTTCCGACAAGGCAATAAGTCACATAAGTTAATTGTAAACTGATCAAGAACTGAAGCGTGACCGATACCGTTTAGTGCCGACGGCGTCTATCTCATCAATGAAGACAATCGATGGAGCGTGTTCCTCCGCGACTCGGAACAATTCACGCACCAGCTTAGGACCGTCCCCCTAACGCAACAAACACACTGCCAGCTGTCAGTTAGTCAGTGAACTGTTCAATTATCAATGTCAATCAAATGACCAATAAACCAATCAGACAACCAGAAGGCGCTCGTGAGAGTGCATATCTCCGCCAAGTGAAGTGATCTAAACATTACCGCTGTAAAATGTAAAAGCTTTCACAGGAGAGCACCACCGTTCCTGCCTGTTGTGTGTGACACGTGGAGATGATGAGTCATCATGTACACAGACAGACAGAACAGCGGACAGAACGACCAATCTCTTAATCTCCTCCAATGTTCACTACGTTCACCTTGGCGAAGAAAAGAAAAGCATTAACTGGCGTGCGCTTGGCACTAAGCTAGTCGTTATAGCCAGGCACATCTCTAGGCGCAAGAGCGTACGCAATGTGTGGTTCCACAATATACTGTGCGGCAGATGGCTGGAACGTCGACTTGCAGCTAATGTGCTAACTGCGGAATGGGAAAGCCCGAAATCTGTTGCAGAAGTTTGGGCGGACGGTCACTCAGTCGCGCTGCAAGCAACACGTCCGCAGCAGCAGCAGGCACTTTCGTATTTCGCATTTAACACTTTAGCTGTGTCGGAGACCTGAGCCAAGCCGACTGCAGCAGGAGCGTCACACGACGATAGACGACCGGTAGAGGCGGGCTACCGAGCTGTGGCCCGTCAGACTGTGACTAGCTGCCATGCTGAGCGGACGATATGAGGCAATACAGTGTTGAATGGATTAAAGTTCCTTGTAAATAAATGGCTGAACCTTCATCACACACGAATGGTGACTGTTCATCTCGTTGTGGGGATCCGACAAGCTGTGCAGCATCAGCAACTGCTTGAAACTCTTCCTACTGTCGTAACATGCCACATTACTGATCTTACCCACCTAGCCATATGTCTTTGACACTTGACAGATATTATTGACGTGCTACAGCTATGTTGTAGTCATCTTTAACACGGCTGTCATCCGTTGTCGTCTGTAACAAATATATGTGGCTAAACAGTAAATCGTCATGACTATCACGACATGCATGTTGCATAGAGCGCACCAGTCTTAAAGCTAAGAGCTTGTTTATATATTAGATAGCCACTGTAGCAGTAATAATGATACTAAAAATAATAATACACAGATGCCAATGTTTATGGTGCTGTCATCATGGCACAGCCATTATGAGAGTTCACTCAGTTCATTTGACTGAACGTAGCACGAGCGCCAGGTGGCTGCCGACCTTTGGACCAAGCCGATCAGAAACTACATTCACCATCGCCATTTATTATTACTCAGCTTGACAGCTGATACTCATTTTACCATCCCACGGAGGGTAGAAGGCTGAGTCGACCTAGCTGGCAGGCTTCACACCGAGATGGTTTACCTGCCCGTAGACAGTCACCCATCACAGTACTAACCTGGTCCGGCGTAGAGTAACTTCGTTGATTCAATCATACTAGTAGTTAAATGCGAACGAGGCACAAACCAGGTATTTCTGAATGAGCTCGGAGCCAACAACTCGAAGAAATGTCGCCGAAGTCTGGTTGGCAACGGCCTTGGCTAGCAGTGTCTTACCTAAACACACAACATCACGAGACTAAATTATAGGTTAAAGGCGGTGATATAGCTCTTAACGAGCCATCCATCTCAGAGATACAGAGTGTCACCTGCTGTATAGAATCACACAGTGTTACCTGCCACCCGACACAGGTGAACGCACCCCACCTTAACCCCAACCAGATAGACTGGTACTCGATTTACCTACCTCGGAGGGATGGAAGGCTGAGTTGACCTAGGTGGCTGGTTATATACCAAGATGGTTTACCTGCCCACAGGCATTCACCCATCAAAGTACTAACCCAGCCCGTTGTAGAGTAACTTCGTTGATCAGATGAAACGCGTTACCACTACACCAGGCCACCAACGGATGCCTATGCCCATTGCAATCTTCATCTTTTGACTAGTAAGTTAGTCAGTTCATTTCTGCCGCAAGATACACCATGAACAAGAGTTTTGATATAATTAGGAAATTAACGATTAATTTAATCGTTAACAATTAAAGAATTTTAATGATTAAAAACATTTTTAACAATTAATCGCAAATATTGTTTTGCTTACTTACTTGACATAACAGAAGTAGATTTGGGGCGTAAAGTAAACAATAATGGCCAACAGCAAGTTAAAGAATACTGAGCTAGTTAAATATAAGGCCATTTCTGGTCGTATGTCTAATTATTTTGGATTTAAATTGTTTTATGATGGTACAGCTGATTCTGCTAAAAATGTTTTCTGTATGATTTACCACAAATCATTCGCTTATTGTTCGCGATTATTATGTCAGCATAATTAGGAAATTTGTGGAAAATTAACTAAAATTAACGATTAACTGATCGCTAATTTTCAAAAAGTTAACTATTAAAAATTGTTTAATCATTACCAGCACTAGATATAATCTATCGAATAGCAGAATTACTGACAGTACAAAGGCGAAGTCGGACAGCCAGTAGAATCCTACCAGTGCCAGGAGCACCGTAGAGAATGACGCCTTTCGGAGGTTTAATTCCCATCTCCTCGTAGTACTCAGGATGTGTCAGAGGAAGCTCCACCGACTCCTGGAACAAACAGCAGCAGAAATACTACAACAACGTAGTCAGAGCCAGAATCACGGTGAAAGGCAGTCGCTTATATCCCTATACCCGGTGGGCTCAGCTTGCGCCCAGTGAAAAAGGGGGGGGAGTTTTGATAAGGTTGTGGATCAAAACTTTCCCCCTATTTTTACTCCCCCTATTTTTCACTGGGCAATCTACACCCTTAACAAAACTTTCTCCCTAGAGGGGAAAGAAGCCCAAAATGGAAGAGAAAACTGGAGTCAGAAATTGGGGGGAAACTCAGGCCAAAACTGGGGGGAAGTTGCACCCGATTTTGATTCCAGATTTGGGGGGGATAGAAGCCACTGACTACCACGTGTGGCTTTTCTTTATTTTTATTTTCCTCTATTTTTTAATTTGCACCTTTAACAAACCCTTCTAGTTTTACACCCCATATTTTTTGCTGGACAATTTACACCCTTAACAAAACTTTCTCCCTAGAGGGGAAAGAAGCCCAAAATGGAGGGGAAAACTTGAGTCAGAAATTGGTGGAAACCTTAGTTTAAAACTGAGGGGAAGTTGCGCCCGATTTAGATTTCAGATTTGGGGGGATAAAAGCCACTGGTGAAAGGCATTAGCAATGATGCTAAAGCTGATGTTTGGAGAAAAGCCTTCAGGTGCACACGAGCACAGCGACACTGTACGTGAAAAAGACAGCTGCAAAATTCCAACGGAATTCTGACAAACAGTTTTAAATTTCCAATGCAGCAGATTATGGGTGGTCAAGATTTTGATTCTGCCACCAAATTTTCGCAAAATGGAGTTTTTACTCCCAGTTTTTGCATGCTTGCATGACAGTTTTCACCCAAAAAGAAAACTTTCCAACAATTTTCCCACAGCCAAGAATTTACGAGGAAGGGAGCATGGAAAGACAACTACACCCTCTATATTCCAAGCCACAATGCAACTGCAGGTGCGCTCAGTCACAAATGTTTACGTCAACAAAGAATTCACTGTCACCGTCATCATCTAATGACTGAATACAAACACAGACACTAAACTAGAAAGCAGTCAGAGCCCGCACACCTCCGCCAATGACATGTTATTCGCCAGGTGGCAGCACCATATTCGGTTTAACAGTGGTTTCCCTTACGCGTCTTTAAAGCAATGGTAACAAAAATTTCAAAGTGATCAAGAATCCAGGATCCCCACCATGGTCAGCCACCTTGAAGTGGTGGTGGGGCTCAGCACCGATGACCCGAAAGATTTCTAAAATCTGGAGGCAAGGAGCAACTAAGAGCTGACCAAATTCGTGTAGGCAGATTGCTACACGAGACCAGTGCTCTTGTGCTGGTTTCGACTTCACAGCCGATTACAGCTTTATAGCCGTTTACTTACGGCTTTACAGCCGTCTATCTACATCTTCACAGCCGTTACGGCTTTATGGCCGCTACCTGTAACCTTCTGGTTACATTCGGGGACGCGCATTGGGCCAAGCTGATACGGCCTCAGCGCTGGGCAGGTGTAAGTGCCTGTCCACCCCGGAGGTAAGGTAAGGAATCCAGGATTCCTTCCAGATCACCCCAAAATTGAATCACTGTGCAATAACATTCTAAGAAAGTGAATTCATATACAAATAAAAATATTCCGAAGTTTGTGGTGCTGTTTAGCAGAACATGTATAACAAGAAATTTGAGCTAACGCTCACGAGATGCGCGAAAGCCTATAGCAGTTTTGGTTCAGTAGTTTAGCTAAAAATTGGGGTGTTCACGCTAGGTTAATATACAAATACCAAATTCACTATCTGGATCGCATAACGATAGTTCCATGCAGCCGACGGTGAAAATTTGGTAATCCTAGCTTGCACCGCTTTTGACTGATCAACCCGTGTGACAAACGGAAGAACAGACAGACGGACGGACAGAATTGCGATGGCTAAAACGCGCTGAAAGCAGTAGCAGCTTTCGAGCGTAAAAACTGAATATTCGGCACAGCTCAAAGTTCTAACAAAAACAATAAGAGGAATAAACAGCAGCAAACATTACCAGCAATAGCAATAATTATATGAAATGAAGTATTTGAAAAAACAAGGATTTAACCACAAAACATCCAAAACCAACCGCTGACAGACCTTGATCTCCTGAATCTGCTGATCAAGTCCGCCAATGTCAGCGTAAGTTTCCTGCGGAGCCTTTTCCAGTTTCATGACAGTCACCATCGGGTCAGTGTCATCGGACAGCACTCCGACCACAGCGTGCACCTGGCGCAACCGACACAGCAACTAGCGATGATTTTCTATATCGAAAATATCGATATATCGTTTTCGATATCAATATATCGTATCATATCGTTGAGAAAAATATCGAATATTGCATTGCGATATTTTGATAATTCTGCGATATTTTCTACAAATTCCTCGCTAATTCATCTTACTGCACCATGTTTCGGAAAAAAACAGCTGAAATTGTTTTTGACATAACTTTGTCAAATTTTCACTAAATTTGATAATTTTTGGCATGAAAATGGCCAAGACAATGCAAGGTGCACTCATTTTCGGCCTCACCTAATTTATGTCAATGCATGAACGCGTGAAACATAGATGTTCCAAATTGTTGCACAACGCTGAGTTATTTTCCAAGCAAATGCTGTAACGACTTAATTAAGCACAAAATAAATCACAATATAAATTACTGAGCAGAATTATAAGTTTGTATTACAACTCATTCGCAAATCATCAGAATTTATGTCTAAAGTGGACCCCATAAACACATAATAATGGTACAGAAAGTTTAACATCAATTCAACAGCTTCAGCTCCTGGACCCACACCAGGCAGAAATGCTAATGTCTCTACTACACCGATCAAAGAAATCAAGACATCAAACCTGTGCCCATAACTTTGTCAGATATTAAACATGTTGCGGTGACACGTACAATAATTCACAATTTTGCTGTGCAAATTTTCTGCCAATTCTGACCAAAAATTCCAGAAATCAGAGAGCATCTGGTGAAGTTACTATATGTACAAGACATTGGTGTCGTGCATTTTACGACCGAACTCAGCAGAAGCAGACCTTGTGATTCAGCAGAACCGAGCAGCCGGGCTCCAGCTGATCCTTGTCAACAAACGACAGAATGCTAACGTAGTGCTCGCTGCCGACGGACGTCGAGACAATCGCGTGGTTGTCATCAATTATCTCTTCTAACGTTCCCACAGACATCGGCGTCCCACGCAGGTCATCCACCTTCGACCTCTCCTCCTGACGTGACAAGCAAACACGATGAGTGAGTGAGTAGAGTTTAACATCCTGCCCGACATAGTATAGCTAATTTCGAGGACGGCCTTTCCAGGCAATGCATGTACACATAATAATTATAACGGAACAGAAAGTTTAACCTTTACAAAAACATAAAACACAATGGATGGGTGACTGTCTGTGGACAGCTAAATCGTCTCGGTATATAACCAACACCAAGGTCAACTTAGCCCTGCATCCATCCATGGTAGGCAAATTAAGTATCGGCCTGCTTGACTTGGATTAAAATGTGCACATTCAACCATGTGCTTCTCGCTTACTACCGGAGACTGTCCTGACTGCTCAATCTATAACAAGCACTTTTGCTTCAGTTTTTATGCACCACCCTGATATAGAAAAAGTAAAGAACACACATAAAGCCAAAAACGTGGCACGAGTTACTGACCTCTTGTTTCTCTTCCTGCGGCTTGAGTCGTTCCTGGTTCTTGATCAGTTCCTCCTCCATGAGCAGGTAATCTTTTATGCGCTCCAGCTTCAGCAGCTTCAGCCGACATCTCGTGTGAGGCGTTACTACATACCAGACACATAGATGACACACATCACATTATCCCAAGGGATTGCAATCCAGGGATCCTAAATTCTGGGATCCCGGCCATTTTCGCCAATCCTGAATCCTGGGATTAGCGGCATCCCAATCCTGGAATTTTAGGATTACAAAAAGTTGTTAAAATTGTACTTTTTCACACGTCAATATGAATTTTAGCCGTCTGATGAATAAAATATTTTACGAGTGCCAGAGTACTACTTTGTGCTGTGTACTGTAATCTGTATTTTGACAGTCATTGTCACTCCATACAGTTCGGATGTAGTCCTTCCGTAGGGGCCTACACAATATATTATGCATGAAATAAGTCAATTGGGGATAGCAAAATGATGACCAATCTAAAAGCTTTATCCCGAAATGGTATCCCAGGATTAGGAATTTCTCAATCCCGAATCCCGAGCTTGAGAAGTCAATCCCAGGATTGCAATCACTAATTATCACCATCAAAAAACAAACCACACTATACAGAACTACACATACTGTAAAACTTCTAATAGAAGCCTTTGGCTTCTATTAGTACATCTGACTTAGACCCTGGGCTTGTATTGGTGACTTGGCTTCTATTAAAACAATGCCGACCTGCCACACCATGGTAATACCCTTTTTCTGTAGATAGTGTGTGCAATACTATTTATTACAATACAATTTAGAGTGACTACTACTGCACATACAACTACTAGCCTATTACCATATTACTAATACAACTACTAGTACACTTACAACAGCAACTACTACTACTTGAATGTTACTTTCTGTTGCATCTAAGCATGATTGCAAGTTTGTAAAAAGTACATATTATGACAGTGCAATATTCATATTCTAAGAAAGTGAATTCATATACAAATAAAAATATCCCGAAGTTTGTGGTGCTGTTTAGCCGAACATGTATAACAAGAAATTTGAGCTAATGATGGAGCTAGACCCAGCTTATGTCAGGGACCCAGCTTCCATATGAAACCAGACTTGTATTAAAAGTTTTATGGTATGCAATGTTTTTATGGCTGTGTTACTGCCAGTTGCTCATAAGCCCAACAAACAGAACCTACGTGGTACGAGGCAGAGCCAATGAAAAGTTTTTTTGTACTTTTTGAACTACATCAGCGAGTTTTCCAGCTGACATTGCACGCTATACAAGATTACTTAGCAGTAATTACTGGCTTAACTCTGGGTTTGTGAAACCCTGGATTAATTGCCAGATAACTACAGGGTGGTCCATAAAAATGTGGCACTTTACTTTTGCCCATAGCTTCGCCAATTTTTGACCGCTTTTCAAAATTCTTCCACTGGCACACTCTGCAGACAATTTGCAGTAATGCGATTACTGTACATCGCACCACACTGTAAATACGTCTCTACACTACCTTGTGAAATATAAATGTCACAAAAAAACTAACGATAGGCCCCTAACATCGAACATTTAGGTAAATAAAAAAACACTTCAAACCAACAATGAAGTGAATGACCTGTCTGACACTAGACTGCATTAGACCCACAGAGTTTAACATCATATAGATTATTCACAGCAATGTTGGTACGAAGTGTTTTTTGCTTATTTACCAAAATGCTTGTTTTTTATTATTTATATCTCGTTCACAATTGCAGAGTAACAAAAAATGTGTATCGCAATGAGTGTTTCCAAATATATTCTATCATGTTAACAAAATGCAAAAGAAGCAGAGCTGCCAAAAATAATGATTAATCATGCAACTAACAGTTACAAATTTTTTTTACCAAGTGGAAGCTTATTTGCAGCTTCGGGGCCCTTCATTTTCTTCTTTTTCTTTCCAACCCTGGTAGGGACCGGCGGTTCATACTTCTTCTTTTTATCCTAAACCAACATGAAATGCAACAGTAACTAATCAGCAAGATCATCACTGTCAATGATTATCAATACATTCACACTTAAATTAAGTAATAAATGCAGAATTCTAGATTGCACAAATTGAAATCGTGCCAAATGTGACACAAAAATGCATGTAACTTATAGCACTTTGTAATGCAATGCAATAAATTAGGAATGTTAAGCAAATAACCGATCAGAGCAATCAGTGCAACTGCATAAACATGGTTTGACTACTACAAAAGTAAACTGATAAAACTTTCATTACTTGCAAGAATCAATATATCTGCTCTATACACAAGTGACACATCGATGGTTCCTACTACATGGCAGAATTCATTTTCCCCGACTTTGCAGGACAAAACGAATCATTTTCCCTGACTAATCTGTTCACGCGAAATACCAATTGTGTCAGTTTTCAATCACTTGCAGTCACACCATAAACAAGGGCAACAAAACAAATTTAAAATAGAAGTACAAGCAAAGCGAGCAAAAAAAATTTGAACTGTTGTATGCAGTCTGCATCTTTTTTTACTTCTGCACCTTGGTACCTTAACATCCCCTGACCATAGGAACCATGCACAAAACAAAAAGTGACGTTACAGTTTACACGGCTGGTGAACAGGCTACGCGAAAAAAATGGATTGCAGATGTTCGGATCTGCAAATGTCTCAGCTAACACTGTAATTAAGCCACAATTTATTACTTTAACCATCCCCTGGCCCTATACCTAACCCTAACACTAATCTTAACCCTATTCCTAACCCTAGCCCTAACTCTGACATAACATCCGCAAATCCGAACACACGCCAATCCACTTTTTACCCATCAAATCATTGAAAGCATTGATTCAAAGGTACAAAAGTAATCTATGCATGCAAGTGTTGGTGCAAAATAAGATATTAATTACAGAACTAGAGCATATATGATGATGCTGTCATAGTACCTTGTCATCTTTCTTGTCGCCTTGTCCACCTCCACCTGACTGCTGTTGACCCTAAACCACACAAAACAAAAAAAAATCAAATCAAGCGCTTACTCTCCGACAGTAATCAGAACTCAAGATTAACACACAACATTACCATAATAAACAAAAATAAATCCCTTCTTCTTCTTGTATCTGATATGACCGAAACGCGTCGATTAACTTCTTGGTTGATCTCACAGTAGAAACTCTGTTGAAACATCAAAGTAAAAATCTTCTGTTGTAAATTCCACCATCACGTCAGGGAACAGTAGGCCTAAAGTTCACTCAGCAAAAAAACTCTCAAAACCGCAACAATATGAAATTACGTGTCACATTATAAACTGTTATTAACTACTCAACAACAGCAATCAACTACATAGATAAATAATTCGTAATTACTAACAAAAAAGCAGTTAAACTCACCATTATACCACAGTTACACAGCAAATAAATACTGCAATGACTATTTAACAGCATAGAAGTTTATCACCATCACTAATTAATCAATGAAGGTTCGTAGTAAGTAAAACTTATGCCTTTTGCATGAGACTTGTTCTTAATTTCCTATCTATGAGACTTGGAGTCTTGCATGCTTATGATGCCTTTGTAATAAATTGGCGAAATTTGGTCGAAAACTAGAAACTTGTACAAAATTTTGTACAAACTTGGTGATTTGGAAAAAAAACTACAAATTACATTTTGGGCAATACATTTTGTGTCATGATGTCATAGATAAGGCCAAGGTTGTTATTGAACACTAATAATTGAAAGTCGCAATTTCCTTTCTGATGAAAAAAAGTCATCCACCTTGGATGACCTTGAAGGGTCATTACGCACTATTGTGAGTAAACGGTAGGTCGTAGAGAGTCGGCGTAGGCACCATATTGGTCCTGGATAAGGCGATGATAAGTATTTATAGGCGTGCATCATACGTCTCTATCTGCAGTGCAATTTTGAATAAAAAGTTGATGTCTGCAGCATGTGCGTTGAATTACCGTAGCGTATCATCAGTCAATTGTAACGTTCGATATAGTAGTGTCACCATTGCGTGTATGTCACCGTAGTCACTTTGGTTTTTTCGGATGTATATGGTACGATCGGCTCACCCTAGCGACAGCTGGGCTTTCTGTTGGTATAATTTATAGAAAACAATATAATTATGCGACGGACAGAATGTTGACTGTTTTAACGGGTCGTAATTTTGTGTACGGTGTTCATTGGACATTAAACCAGAACAGGAAAGCCCAGCTGTCGCTAGAGAAGATGCGCTACAAACTAAACAGTTTCCGTTGCAGTATTGACCTTCAAAATCATCCAGGATCGATGCATGACTTTCGTTTCATCTGAAAGGGCGTATGCGATTACTTATTAGTGATCAATAGCAATCTCCTATCTTGCACCGTTCAGCCACAATAGCGTGTATCAACCTTCAAAGTCATCCAAGGTCGATGACTTTTATCTCATCTGAAAGGGCGTAGGCCTATGCCACATTATTCGTGCCAAAAGTTTTTACGACCTAATGCTTAGCCATAATACATTCGTGTCACACGGACGGACGGACGGACGACAGAGGCGACAATACGCAATTGAGCCTACAGCGTAGCTGTAGCGCGTCAAAAACCAGCTCTTCTAGCCATCAAGAGCCACCTCGGGCGTTTCATAGGCTTAACCAGGGCTGGAAAAATACCTAGGTATTGTAAAAAAATATTTTAGGTTTCAGGTTTTTTAGGTTTTTCTGCTTCCGTGTTCAACGTCATTGGTGACTGACGTACGGTCAGACCTAGTTGAAAAATGACATTGTGATTGAAGTCACAACTTTCAACTACCTGACCGTACAGAAGACGAACGGAGACAAACTGACGCTCCTGCTGTTGCTGTATCCGAAGGGATGCAACACGTTGCTGCCGGAGAAACTGTGCGCCCAACTGCTGCAAGTGACGTCACGTACGGTAGGCCTACAGCAAGGTGTGTCTAGTGTCAGCTGCACTGCTATGGCCTATCAACAGTAAATCGAGGGAGCAGCTGGTTCTCGACAGGCCTTGGCCTACAGTAATAACCACGATGTGCATCGCCATGACCATGTCAATGATTAAATAATGACTGCCCAATCACGACATCAAGACTTGCTGCTGCAACTTTTACCTCGTGTGATATATCATCAGTAATATTCTGCAAAGTTAGAAAGTTAGAGTGAACAATTTTCAGTGGTATCGTCGACGGGAAAAGCAGAGGGGCAATTGCCCCCCCCGACCAAAATTTACAGCTGACGGAAAACTGTCAAAATCTTCTTGTTGTCGGGAAATTTTCGTTTGGAAATACAAAATCTAAAGCCGAAAGCATACGACGTAAAGTGCATAATAGGCTTACTACAGCACGATGCTATTGAAAAAGTTAGCTCAAGATTAGGAGCATTAATTCTATAAACCTGCACGGTTTGTTACGGCGCGATGCACTTAAGCCAGATTGCAAAGCGTGGTGTTGCCACCGACAGTGGCTTCTATCCATATAACTGGTGGACGCAGCTTGCAGTTTATTCAGTGAAAAATAGGGGAAAGTTTTGATAAGGTTTTGATAAGGTTGTAGATCTACAACCTTATCAAAACTTAGCCCTATTTTTCACTGGGCAAACTACACACTTAACAAAACTTTTTTCCTATTTTTTACTTTTCCCTATTTTTTCATTTCCCCCCTAATAAAACTTTCCCCTTATTTTTTTACTTTCCCCTATTTTTCAATCTGCACCATTAACAAAACTTTTTCCCTAAAGGAGAAAAGAACAAAATAGAAGGAAAACTTGAGTAAAAATGGGGGAACCTGAGCCCAAAACTAGGGGGAAAGAAAGTTGCGCCCGATTTCGATTCCAGATTTAGGCAGATTTAGCCACGGCCACCGAAGCTAATTGCTCGTCCGTCTCTGGTGGTCTGTCGGTCTTTATGTAGGCCTACACCGTGACGCATACGCAAAGTGACCAGCTAGTGGTTTACAAACGAAAGCCTGCTGAAAAGCCTTACTAAACTGCACATGAAATGAAAAATAAACGAGAACTAATTAAACCAGTCTAACAAACGCTCTCTCCATGAAACGGTAATATTTCGAGCGTCACGTAGGCTTAAAAACGGAGGCCTATAGTAACAATATTTATGAAAAGTAACGCTGAACTTATTTTACCAATCCACGCGTATAGCTGATAGTGGATGGTTGTCGCAATATGGCTAACTGTTGGACCATAAAGTCCACATCATTCAAGCCACCAGGTGGCGCCGCTCAGCTATTCTATCACATCCAGGTGTGCCAGGTAAGGCGACACCCAATCACTCACAGGTGCCTCAAGGTGTGACGCAGGTTGCAGCGTCCACTCCAGGTTGCAGCAGTGGGGACGGTATTGAAACATTTCGTGCACCTCCTTTGATGTTGCATTAGGCCGATTCGTGAACTGCATGTAGAGTTTGCTCCGACTTAACACAAGCTTGAGGGAAATAGGCAAAAGCAGAAAATATAATTGGGCCTACGTCGCCATTGAGTTCTGACGTTATATCTGCAGACCTTCTCAGAGTTGTTTTCTGTTGAACTAACTAGTAAAACAGCATTCGTAACATTTGCTGTTTTGTCTCCCCTCCTAATGTACGAATTGTACTAATACAACCATAAAAGAAATTGCACAAATCGTCCCACGATCGCAGGGAGGACAGTACAATGTGTCCATCATCATCATCATCATCATGACATCACAGATGGTAGTCTGACGGCCACCCGTTCCATGCCTCGAGGCGTTGTCATCACAGGGCTTTATATGGGGACCCGTCCCACGAAAATCATCAGAACCGAACTGCACCCGGTCTGATCATGTTGATGTTATGTTATCGCGTCGACGAACAACAGAGACAGCTGCTGAACGTTACCGGTAGGTATTCGCTAGATATGCATCTTTTTCCACTAAAATATGGCAGAAAATTAGGAAAAAACTTTACCAAACCTTAGATTATTGCACAAACAACTAGCGGACGGTTAAATAACCAATTAGTTCACTGTTAAATTCTACTGTCGTTAGCCCTATAAAGTGCAGATGGCTTGGCAAAAATCAGCATAAGAATCTATATTGTAAATACTCTATAGTACACAACATTAAAAAGTTACATGACTTCGCTGAATTAGCATTATACAACTATCCCGTGAAGTATGATAGCTATATGAAGATACTCATTGCTTTATCATGTTCACACTGCAAGCGGCGGCTGCCTAAATTTGTGCAAAAGCTTTTGATATGATTCATTAAAAATTTTGATTTCGCAAAGCAAAAAATCGCATGGAAGCGTTTAATTTGGCGATTAAAGTCACGCTATCTGTAACTTTTCAAGATCGGAATATTCTTTTATTTTTTACTATAAGTTTTACTTTTTGTTACATTACGGTGTTCGTCTGCGGCGGAACGGTAGTTCCAGCTTGTGCAGCTAGGCTTATATTCATAACTTCATAAACATACTTAACATCATTAACAGCTTCCATGTAATGTTGTACATTTAAGCTGGAAAACATTATGTGTTTTTATAGTTTGAGACACACATTTAATGAGTGAGTATAGTATTAGGAATCAATGTATATGAAGATCGAAGAAAGCATATTGTCCACACTGTACCCATTGTACACAGCACTGAGTCGAGTCAGAGCCTACCCAGAGTGAGATCTGGAAGCAGGGTGGAAGTTCCCGTAGTCCCGGGTACTTTCGACTAACCCTGGGACTATGTCAACTTACACCCGGCGACGTATTCGTCGACTCTTATCACACGACATTTCAGATGGCAACAAGAATAGACGTCGGCACACCTTGTGCTGACACGTATGCGGCCGTTCGTCGAGTTATGCGTACGCGTTCAGTGTGTAGCGGGCAAAGCACAACCCAGCCGCGTGATCAGCCAGCAGTAAAAACGCAGGTAGGAGATATGTGCATCATTGTGGGAGGCTTTCGATGTTTGATAACTTCGTTTTTTTAAACTTTGGAGCTAACAAAGGGCACACTGTTACTTCTGCCAGCGGCAAGTAACGACAGAACACCCAATCCAAAATCTCTGACCTCTTAACCCCAACTGCAAAAAACTCAACTTTCTGCTAAGGCGAAAATTGCTATATGGACTGACTTAATAAGTTGATATAACCCACTAGTGCTAGGATTATTTATGATTTACCGTCAAAGCATATGTCCCATTTTTGGAACTGTAGGCACGAATTGATTAACTGGAAACCTTTGTGCCCGGACGACGAAACGAATTCTGCCAGAACGGAAGACACAGTGGCAGCTAATTTTCGTTTCTCCGTCACATACATGTAACTGCGACAACTCAAGGCTGTTACAGGTCAACGGTTCGATTAATGTCAGAATGGTCCCAAATGCCAGTAAACGACAGCTGCGTTATAGGGTGTTTACACGATCGAGCAAACATCGAGCTGGCTCAAGCAGGCCTATTGGAACCCCGCCCCCTGACTCAAATGTAGGCCTAGGCTTAGGCTCTTAGCCCACAGCTGATCACGTGTTATATAGGCCTTCCAATTACAATCCACCCGCCCTCCTAATTAGCATGCTAATTACCATAGAACGTCGAGCTAGTTGCTTGATGTTTGCTCGATCGTGTAAACACTGCATTATTTAACTGGGGACGTCGTCGTGACGCCGACGTACATGCCAGACATTGGGGATGGTCGAAGTTTAGATTCGAAATCCGAAAAATCATCGAAACTCGTTTTAACGCAGAAATAGATAAAAACCGAAAACACATTTCAATAAGCAAAAAAAACTAGAAATTTGGGGCAAAGTCTAACCTAAGTCCGCCCAACGCCGTAAGTTCAATTGGGGGAAAATTAGGGGGTTGTTGAAACTCTCCTATTAGCAAAGTCACGTGGCCCGAACTTATGCCTCAACATACGCAGAACGCGTATTGTCGACTTAGGGCGCGTCAACCTCCGCGCCTATTTTTTGTTATTGGACCACAATTTAAAAAAAAATTGTTTAACGCGAGAAAAATCATCGATGATAATGCCGTTTTTCGCTTGCCGATATTTCTATAGATTTTGGAAATATTTTCGGTCAAAATCAAAAGTTGTTCTAAATAGCACAGAATTTTGGATGTTTTTGCCCTTTCAAGTTTTAAGAGGGCGTGCCTCTCATAAGTTGTACCCGCGTTATTATTCACACCTGGCAAATTTTCGTAAAGTTATAATTTACCTTACCGCCGAAGTTATAAGCGCGCATTCGGTGAATTTTAAGCCAATTTTTGATTTCCTCTGAAAACAATTATTGTAAGAAGACCGCGTCCCCAGTAGAATGTGCGTTAGCAAAACATGGTCATTCTCCAACGCTGGTAAAAATTTGAAGAAGGGCCAATATATGGTCCTTCGAAAAAGTCGTCCTGGGTAGGTTTGATTAAAGATCGAGATATTGGTATTTAATGGGCCAAAGTCGGATTTGTTTTGCCGAATGCGGGAGGAATCGTGGTAAATCACTTACTTGTCTGACTTTGAATATCTTTATCCATCCCGGAGATGTTCGCCACCGAAGTTTGGAGTCGTCCTGAATAGCGCAAAATTTTGTATGTTTTGGCCCCTATTTTTCCGGGGGGGAGAGCTCCCAAATGTTTGGACCTAAATGCTCGGAGATTCCGTGGCGAAAAAAATAAACTGCAGTAGAACATAAGTTTTCTCCGAAAACTATCGTTTCCGGGCGGTCTAAAAATCGTGTCCGTATATGCATATGTGGTCTGCAGTATCAAATGTGAAAGATTGTAAGCGTGAGACGTTGAACCAACTTTAGATTTAACGTATGCACATTTCATAAAAAATATTTAATAAACCTCTATGCATGGTGCCACATAAAAAATGAAACGAACAATCGTACGGATGTGTTGCCTTCGATGTGCTGTGAACTTGCCAGTAAAAATTATTCCAGCGATCAAACGTAAATGCAAAAAAAACAATAAAATGCAAACATCCGATAAGCCACAAAAATTCTATAGTTAGCGTAACCTAACACAGAAAACGTAAAAGTAACGTAAGTTCTTCCCAGGACATTGGGCGGCGCTGATCTCCGTTTCCTAATGCCCTCAGCCAGACACTAGTTTTACACCACGAGACCACGGATACGGGGCTAGTGCATCGCGCGGTGTGCCTGTTTACGTCCCAGCTTTCGCTGGTACTCATTGCGCCTACCGACGGAGGGATGGCCAGGCTGAGTTGACCTGGGTGGTTGGTTACATACCGGGATGGTCACCCATCCAAGTACTAACCGGGCCTGGTGTTGATTAACTTCGTTGATTCAATCAACTACGCTACCAACTGAGCCAGACCACCACAGAAGGAACAATTGAAAAGCTCATAAGTTCTGGTTGCGCATTTGACTATCGATTGAAGGACGGAGAATCTCGACTTCTATCACTCGTTTATTCCCAGATGCAGCTGTACCAGTTCGTTGTGTAAGCGATCGCTCTCCATCGCGTATCGCGACATGCGGAAAATTACCCGCATCTCGCCACGGTCCGACTGACGACTCGAACTATTTCGTCATTAAATCAGTATCGATTACATGATTCTAGGCGTGCCGGTTAAACGCGTTATGACGGGCTATAATTATATTAGCATCATCAATCATCATTGCGTCTGCTATAACGACGTTTTCATTCCACAACTTCTGTCCGTGAACTCTCTTGGATTCGTGAGATTAGCGTGGCGATTTTGTAAAATAGTAAACTTAAACTGGCGCTCGCAAATGATTTTTCCTACTGAACACAAACCTACCGAATAAGCGCACAAAAAATGGAAACAACCCAGGATGAGAAACCAGTAACGAATTTTCACGACTTAGACCTACTGTGCAAATTAGTTTTCTGTTCTTGTGGGGTTTTTGTTGCTTTTATACATCGTAAGACAAAGATTGGGCCTATGCCATAATTTTTGGCCATGATACTACGCTGTGTCTCAAAAAAGTATCCCGACACAGTGTAGAACTCTCAACACACCACAATCATGTTGTCAATTTACTGGCATTGTTTACAATTTAAGGCGCATCTGTTTAGGCCTAAGCTCGTTCTCTCAATTAACGTAATTTGTTTGAGTTTTAATTTTGAGTTATGATTTTAATGCTAGTTTTTTTCTCAAGTATTATTTCATAGCATGTATTGTATTTTAGTGTAACATTTCGCTGCTTTGTCGTTTTGCTACCATTATATATTAGTGCTCTCTGCGTGCTATGTTGACTATATACTTAGAGTTGTAAGTTGTAAAATAAATGATAACGATTATTATGACGATGACACGTACTGTTTTAGTGTCCATTATTGTATACGGATTTTTAAACGTTTGCAGCGTTGGTGACCACATTTGTCCTTTTGCTTAAAACAACATACTGAATTTCGATTATTGTAGCTATGACCAACGGTACATTCCTTCCATAAGTTACGGTTTATTTGCCTTTACCCCGTTTATACGATCAAGCAAACATCAAGCAAAGATCTAGCAATTGTAGCACACGTCGTGCACGTGTATTTTCAATACATTTACTTGATGGTTGCCTGATGTTTACTTGATCGTGTAAACGGGGTATTATTGATACAAAGCAGTGATCGCAATGAATGTGCGCCAACCAACCGAAGCAGGCGTCTGCCCGGAAACAAACAAGCGTTCACTCGATCGAGCTGCAGAATCGATGTTAAACGCCCTGTGACACATACGCTCCACACGTCGGCCTGACATCTCATAACAAGCGAACCGCGCCTCAGATAGCTTGAACTAAACAAGTGTCCGGACATAACGCCCCTGGATACAATTCCTTTAGGATAGAACTCCCTTCCCCATACCGGTAATACGTGTCTCAGATAAACTAAAGCAACAATTTTTGTCATAATTTACAGATCTTGTCTCCAACAATTTTTTCCTCCTATACCCCGTCGGTATAGGGGGGAGTTCTGTCCTAAGGGGTTATGTTGGAGGGGGGCTCGATCCTACTTTCAACCAAACCACGTCGTACATACTGTAGATAGCACCGCGTCGCAACACTACAGTGCCCCACTGTCACAGAGAACGTTGTGCGATGTTGTTCATGTTTGCGATAACTGTATATTACGCTTCGTTGCATTATCGGCTGGTGTGGTTTTGCTTTTACGACCATGTTTAAGACGCGTCTAGAGCGACGTAACTGAACTGAACTGAACTGACGTGGTTAGTTTTTGACGAACTGACTAATAGGCAAGCAGTAACGCACTACAGTAGGCACTGTATAACGGCGTCGGTGTCTACGTGACTACGCTCACCTACGCGTCAACCAATGACCAATGGCCTTACCCTGCTTGCTCATTGGTCAGCTCGTGTTAGTTCAGTTACGTTGCACTGTGCGCGCCATTACGGCCGATGTTATGCGTTGCGCTGATGACAAATATAGGCCTCTAAAGGTAACTGGATAAAAAACTCCGCAGTCGATTTATTTTATGCCTACCCAAAATGTGGAGTTTTTTCAGACACTTAGTTAACGATTTTCGTTCGACGAAAAACGAAGATTTTGAAGTTTTTCAAGTATCCCGACGTATGGCTGCGATACATTAAAATTACCGACGGACAGACGGACGGGCGAGTTATAGGTGCATGACAATAGCGCGCTATGCATGAAGTGCGTCGCGCGATGATAAAATGCCGAATTAGAAACAAAAGTGTTTAAATCACTGAAATTACGGGACGCCGTCGACCTTACTGCTGAGATAATGGTCCGCATTGTATCTGATCGGTCACGTGGAAAACTGCGTCCCAGCGGGACTGGACTGTCGCTGATAGCACGAAACGAATGTACGTCAAAACTGGATAATAAAACTTCATATTCGTGCCGGTCTGCTGACGCCATTCTCGAATAAGAAATTTTCGGTTATGTTGCAGTCTCTAAATGACGGTAAATCTCATTTCGTGTAAATAAGTAAACTGTTACTGTATACATGTATAATGTAATATGGCTGAAGATCAACCACGTTATTGGTTACGTAAACTACAATTTTGTCGCAAGATTATAAATTTATTTGTCACATTTGGAGTTCAGCGGTAAGAGTCATATATATGAGACTCAAAAGCAAACTGCTACTGTTATAAAAGTAGGTAACGATGGTAAACGCATGGCTGAAATATAACTGGAGCATCTATCAACTGCTGCTGAACTTTATGACAAATCAGATGTTTCAAGTGAGGTTTAAACCCCCGGACCTTCACAAATACTACTCCAACTAGTCATCCAAATATTTCCCATTTTTAAAAAGTTATTAAAGTTTGTAGGGTTATCGCATTCTGGTTCTCAAAAATAGCACATCGCAGGTCCTCTATAAAGCAGCCGGATGGCCCCTGCTGAATAATGTGTGCGACCTCCATAAGTCAAGACAATTATTGGCAATTCACTGCGACGCTAGCTGCTGGTGCTGCTGCTGCTGCTGCTGCCGTTGTTAGCGGCAACGGTTACCATGGTTACTGTAATTATACACAGGCCGGAGATCCATTCATTAATCATTGTCTGTGCCGTAAAGAATACATCAGTGTCGTATATACCTCGGCGGCCTTGCTAAATCCTGCACAAACCATATTTCATGGGGACTGTTTTCTTGGCAGTTTGGACTGGTGGTTATTGGTTGACGCTTCGCATGGTCTCTCTACTATTTAGATGGGTGACTGTATGGTTTAAACTGTGTGCGAGAGTTTTTATTTTTAACCAGACCTTTAACCGTTCCAGTCGTTGCTTTAATTTGATGTTTCACCGATTGCGTTCTTAACTCTCGTATATATTTAAATAAACAAGTACAAAAGTAAAAAGTATAAAACATCCAAAATTTTCACCGAGAATAAGGCTGATGCTGTTTCATGGCAGAAACGAGGGACCTAAAATGCTTGCTAATAGAGCCAAGTTTCTGGATTCCGACCAAAACTTTAATCACTTTGTTCCACTATGACTACCGCCACACTCAACCCTTCAAAAAATTCAGCAAAATCCATTTAACACCTTTCAAGAAATTTAACGGACAAACAGACAAACAGACAGACAAACGGAGTTTGAAACATTGTAGCCGATTCACACCTATACAACGCCGGCGCAACTTAACTTAACACTTAAGATGAGTTGAGTTGAGTTGCGTCGTAGATGTGAACTGGCCATTACTTCCATCATCGGTGAAGATAACAACGATGACCACAGAAGAAAAGAGAAAAGTGCGTTGATTCATAAAAAATACTGCAGGTATTTTGGTTGGCAAATAGTGGTGGCGGTTAGGGTCGTTCCCGGGGGCGAGTTAGATCAGCACAGCGAACGGTTTAACTGCAATTCTAACGGTCGCCAAACCCACGGCCATGCAGCCAGCGAACGGTCGGCAGTAAAATCCGGGAAGGACACGGGACGGTAAGACAACTAAAATGCAGAACCTGTCAAATGCAGGACCGAAACGTTTTTCAGGTAGATATGCAAATTTTCGCTCATGTCGCATATAGCTCAACTGAACCAAAAATTATATTTAAAGTCTGATATTATACGCGATGCTTTCTGCGTGTATCCATGATCAAAAGTACAGATTGCTGAAGCACAGTAATTATCTTACTGTCCACTACTATCACTAAAATATTTTCACAAAATAAGTAAATAGTTAAAATGGCCTAGTTAAATTGCTGTTAGCTGTGTCGTGGTACTGCATTTGGTTCTATAACGATCTTAGGCATTATATAATCACAGTTAGTTTTATTTTATCGTTTCTTTGCGCTTTACCACAATGTTGTTTTTTGCGACTAAAGTTGTTTTTTTATTTTGCGCAGCACAAAACTATACAGAATATTTTTATAACCGACTGAACTAGACTTAGTCTGCCCTGCAAAACTATGCTGGTCAGTTTGTGTAACGGTTGCGGTCCGTCATTTTCAGGTCCTGCAAATTCAGCTCCCCCCCCGACGCGGTTTATGCAGAGCACGGTCGGACCGTTTGTTGCGGTCTTCGCATGCATGCTTCGCTTTGCAGTTTGCGCAAACGATGACCGCTTTTTACGAGCAGAGAAGAGCTTTTAGGCCGAGCCGTTGACCAGGCAAGCTGTTAACGCCCGTCAGACGGACACTGACCAAAGTCGGCCGGTCGCTGGCAGCAATTTAGTCGCCAGCCGGCGCCACTGTAATGTTTTGGGAGTGACGACAGTAGCAGCCCTGATTCTAGGACGACACAGGCGACAAACACACACGTCTGACCTATTAGGAACACAACGTAGGCCTATGCAAGCGGACACACGTCTCTAGGTGCCTTTTCTTCCCGTTAGCGTGAAAAGTAAGAAACAAAGCTCCGTACTTGCTGTAGCGCTTATTACACGAGACGCACTCGTGGCCAGAAGCGCTTCACAATCTTGGAAGCGGCAGCTGATCAGCATGAGCTAATGATACCGCAGCGCACTATGCGGCCATCCATTGCCCGCACGAACGAACAATTGGACCCGCGGTTTGCAGCTAGCAGACATACCACCGCCCCAATCAGTCACACTAGACCTTCACCCCGTATAGCCCGTAGGCTACTACTCATTTCCCATCCCAAGGAGGGCAGGAGACTGAGTCGGTCGCATAGTGGCATGAGCTAATGATACCGCAGCGCACTATGCGTGACTGCTTAGACCTCCGCATACGTGTTTCGTGAAAGAAAACAACAAGGAAATATCGTTTTTTACTGGTGATGTTTTTAAACGACCAACTTTAGCGACACTACCAGCTGCGTTGCTGAAAGACATATACACAGCGACTTAACAGAATTGAACCGAGCTGAACTGACACGGTTTAGTTTTTGACGAACTGACCAACGGGCAAGCAAGGCGATCCCATTGGTCATTGGTTGACGCGTAGGTGAGAGTAGTCACGTACGCTACCAACGCTGTTAGATGGTGACTACTGTAATGCATTACTGCTTGCCCATTGGTCACTTCGTCAAAAAACTAAACCACGTCAGTTCAGTTCAGTTACGTCGCTCTGTACGCGACTTTAGCCTTTTCTAAATGCAACACAATCGTTGGCGGCTCAGTTTTGCCTGAGACCAGCTTATATTATACAGCGATCCGCAGACCGACCAGCTGGATTATGGAGATGGGATCATGGAGAAAAGCGCGGCTAGGCAGTTGATTTATCGTTGTGCGGCCTGTGTCTGGAACTCGTTATAATGAATGATGACCATGATAATAATAACAAGCACCTAAGTAATTTGGTAAAAAGCGGAATCGCTGGCGGATGCTGCCACCTGATGGTAAATTATAAATCATTATCTTTCGTAAGACAAAAGCAATTGCATGTTTAAGCTGAGTTTTCGACCTCCCCCCCAATTTTTCTTTCCCTTGAAGTCCAGGTACCCCCATGTAACAGAATGTGTCACTGGATCTCACAAGTGCACGTGCGAAACGGCATCTAACTCCGTCGAATGTTTTAAGCAGAGTGCAGGTTGGTGACAGACGGCAGACATACAGACAGGCCACGCTATGGAGAAATGTGTCGCAATAGGCGGAATCGTTTACAGCGATGCCGCCTAATAATAACCCAGAATGAATTGATCGAATATATAACTGTTACGTATCGATATACATTAAAATGCATTTATTTCATATCACTGTACTGCATATACAGGCCAAACAATTCCGAACCCACGCTTACGTACATGACAGTAACCAGCGCAACCGAAAATATAAACACTTCATGCAAAAATCCATGACTGACAAAACCTAGCAAATAAATACATTGAAAGGTCAGTTGAACAAGGTACGATTATTACGCGGCCGTCATAATACTGAGCGCATTACGGGTCTTGCCCCTCCGTCCGTCTGTCCGTCCGTTTTGTAGGCTTACAGGCTTCTAACAGAAAAGCAAAAAAAACATAATTACTAGTATTGGTGGAAATGTTTGCCAAAGTATAACCGTTTGTCAATTTTAAGCTCAAAGGTCTAAGGTCAAGGCGGACGGCCGCATAATATATCGGCACCGGGCCGACATAAATTAGGTTAATTGGCACAAAACAGTCAATAAAAGCCGTATAATAACAACTGTTTCTGTACATGCGACGACGCCAAGTCTCATCGCAGAGTTTTAACAACAAGGTCAAGACCGCGTTCGTCTACTGTTTCTCACAACTCCGAAGTTAAGTCATTGCGTTTCCACGCATGCGCTATAGCGTCGCTGTGTTGAAGTACTTACTTACTTAATTAATTAATGACGTCACTCGACAACCGACGCTTCACCGCGGATGTTTGACAGACATTTCTGTAGGGGGCTAAAAGAAAATAGATGTGGGCGTTTAAAAGTACCAATTAAAGCGCGATTGGCTCCACTTTTAAAGGATCTTAACCGCTGTAGGCCTACAAATTTAACCAAATAGACCGCAGTGCAATAAAATGGTGGTTTACTTCACACCAAATTCTAGTTTGATTTTCCCTACGGTGGCATGGCTGCGACGGCGCGGGGGTGGCCGAAATTGCGTTTATGGCAAACTCAAGTGTAGTGGCCGTAAGACTCCTAAAAGCAGGTCCGCCGAGAGCCACAGCGGAACCGGGAAAACACTCTCGCCCCCCAACATTTTCGCAAGGCCTCTCTATAGAAAGAAAATTTTTGAATTTTTCTTTTCAGAATGGTGGATTCTGATGTATTTTATATTTCTGAGCGACGGCGGCGCCTACGATTCGAACTTCTGTTTTGACATATGGCGCGTTACAAATGCAGACTACTTACTTACTTACTTACTTACCCAAACGTCGCGGGGCCCAGGGTAGCTTACTCCCTACCCCACTCTCGACGGGCCTGCCTAAAAGCGTGTACAAGGCGACATAAATGAGCTGAAACGACCTAAACGAAAGTTAAGTCCTATTTCCACTACGTGTTCAAATGCAACGTAACGCAACGCGCTGCCGTAGTGGAAATACAGTTCGTTCGCTTAACCCGAGTGAACCCGAGTGAACTGCGTGGCATTTCATGTCGGTTCACTTATGTCGCTTACACTCTTAGAATTATAGGGATCAAGGTTCACGGGGACACGCAATGCAAAAATGGTTGAATAAGACGCAAAGAGTTATATAAATACCTACGTCAAACCTCGATTTTGTCCCAATACATAATTTCGGCATAGCGCCCTCCTTCCAGGGTGACGTGAGGTAGCCGAGGATCATGTGATGATCCCAATGCATCCTGGGAAACGCATGTGCTCGCAGTGACGTATTGAAAACACAGAGCGCCCTACTCGAGCAGCCAAACCCAGACAGCAGACCGTCACCTACTCCATGGTATAAATGATCGACCCCGGGCCCGCCTAGTGTTACACAGTATACCCAAAAACATTTTGCGAATTTATAGCTAACGGTATTGGGCGAAAATCAAGAAAAAATCAAATGTGTTTACAGCTGTTGATTGGGATCCATCTAATGATATAGACCTAAGGCAGCCACTTGCACAATACGCAGTTGACCAATTGTCGCTGCGGCTAAAACCGTTTTTCAACGTCACCGAATACCGCGGTATATCGTCGTATCGGTATTGCGATAATTTTAAATGCGATAAATTCGTGCAGCTCGGTCCGGGTTTGTTGGATCGGACCGGATCCACGTAGATCAGTCCGGGAGCTTTTTGATCTGAACGCGAAACGCCCCCGAGCCGGATCCGCCTGTCTGTCAGTGTGTCCGGGTAGAGACCAGAGCAGTCTGGGGTGCTCCATCACGGACGAACCGTTATAAAAGTGCGTTCGTTGTATAGCTTGTGCTTATAAGAATAGATATAAAAAAAACGTCTTTAACGTTTTTTTTTATTTTTGCTACGTTTTTAACGTTTTTAAACGTTTTTTTTATTTTGTTCAACGTTTTTATTTTAAAAAACGTGCACTGGAAATCCCATAAAAAAGCTTCGTGAAGCACTTTTGGGACCACAGAAACAAATTAGTAGATCATAAACTAGTTATGTAGTTTACTTAGTCCAAATATACTGAATAAAAAGTTTTCAAACTAGTGTATTTGGTTAGATTAATGTTATGGTCTTATGAGCACACAGTTGAATTGAAATTAAATGAAGTTTCCTCTATCTAAACTATGATTCCAGGTATACTGCACTTACAGCGTTAGGCATTGGGCAAGAGATTAAACAAATTATTGCCAACGTTTTTTATTTAACGTTTTTAAACGTTTTTTTTTGTATTCTTGTCACATTTTTTACGTTTATAACTTTTTCCTGAAACGTTTTTACATCTATGGTTACAAGCCTACTACAAGTCCGGAACAGTTCACAGTAATAAAAGCTGGGCTAAACTTTGCTGGATTGATTTCTAGTGGACCTGATGTAGGTTGCAGTTTGCTATGCACCAAATGCACAAATCGAAGTAAGAACAGTTTCAAACTGACTTCGATTTATCACAGATTTATTGTGCACTTTGCTGTTATTTTGTTGTGCAGCTTATACTATAAGTCGCAAAGTGGGGTCTTGGTTTAAATTCATTGGTTTGATTTTTTTGTAGACTTGGGGTACAGCTTGTTGTATAGAGGCCGTTTTACAACAAACCCACAATTCAGTGCACTGGAATTTGCGACTAGCATCGATTTATTGTGGAAGGAGTTATTGTACGCCCAGGTCATCCACGTCACACCTAACTACGGACTCCAGAAGCTGACCTCCAGCCGCTCAACCACGAACTCAACTCGGCGTGGAGACGGAGGACGCTGGCGGCAGCTGCTCGTCGAAACAGCGGAGCTCGGGGACAACATTATCGCGGGGTCCTTCTGGGGGAAGGAGAAAAATTTTCGAATTTTGCCTTTTAGTATGACGCATTCTGGTATACTTTATATTTTTGAGCGACGGCGGGGTTCCCAAACGTCGCAGGGCTCGGGATAGTCTTACCCTACCTACCCCCTCGATGGTCCTGGACACGGCTACGCTCCAGTCCACGGCATGCTCGCGATGATGACGATGCATGTTGTCGATTCGTTGTAGCCTACAGGCTTTGCAGCTTGTCTCTAAGACTCGTTGGTGTACGATAAGTCAAGGCAAGTGGAATATGCGGCTGAGTGAAGTAAAGTGGAACGTGCGCTTGAACGCAGATCGTTGGTTGGCTGCATGGTTCAGTCGATGTCGTCATCGTCACACCACGAGTAGTCGACCTGCTTCTGACGCACGAGGTTGATCAACACGCACGCGTACACGATGTTCAACAGCTGTAAACACAACGAATCGCACGCTGGGTCTATGCAAAGTCACGTCAACCATTTTTACTGGTTGCAACGTTTTTATTTCCGTATTTTTCCAGTTTTACTTCTCGTTATTTCCTTTTTATTTTAGTCTTCTGATCTCCGGCTAGGGCGCACACAGGCACACCGCGCGATGCACCAGCCCCGTATCCGTGATCTCGCAGTGTAAACTGGTGTCTGACTTATGGCTAAGAAAATGGAAATCAACAGATTTTTATGTGCATAATAATTGTTTCACCTTTTTCATTACAGTTCTGTATAAACAGTTTGGTTCTTTCAGTTTTTGTGCTAGATTAAACTGGGAGCTAGTCCGCCAGTATTTCAGTGAAAAATGCAAATCATTCATCGTACATTTACTGAGTTTCTTCTCGTGCTGCAAAGCCACGATATGGTGGCGCTGATCTCCGTTTCCTTAGCCCACAGGTAAACATCACTTTTCACTGCAAGACCACGGATACAGACACGGATAGTGTTAGATCAAACTAGTTAATCGATGCCGGGCCAGGATATACTATTTGGCTTTAATGAGTGACTGGGTAAAGCATCTTGCTAAAGCCTATAACCAGCCACCCAGGTCAACTCAGCCTGGCCATCCTTTTGCGGGTAGACGCAGCGAGTACAAGCGATAGCTGTAAAGCATAAACAGCATGGCACACGCGCGCGATGCACTACCACGTATCCGTGGTCTTGCAGTGTGAAGTGATGTTTCTAGATTCTAACACAACTCGTTCTTAATCGCCACACAAGTCCACCAAACATGAACGAACCACAGCACAGCACTACACTTAGACATAAATATAACAACGTTTCTGCAGTACATTCACCTCTCTCATTACCGCGTCATACTTTCTACTCATTCCCTATTATTATCGACCGTACTGATTTTATGTGCATAACCCCTCCCCCAAATTATCATCATAAACGCTGCCAATCACGATAATTTCACGGGATATAGGAGCCTTTAATTCTAACGCGGACGACGACTTATGGGAGTTTTGACTGCCAGACTGGGTCGGTCAAAGGAAAAGAACGCCAGCTACTTCCGCTTCGCGTCCTTTTCATGTTTCTAGCCATTTTCTCTTGCTGCCACATAACCGGTACTGTATAATTTATTTCGGCACTATGTGGACGAAGACACCAGAAAACGGTCTCTACGAAATCCGCTTGGGTAAATCGAATCCAAACATGACATCATTGTTAAGCCCGACCTTATTTTTACACAAAACCGCGACTGGCAATTACAAAGATGCAACAGAAAATCCGGCTGGATACAAATATTTTAGCCGCATAAATAGAACGGCCAGGTAACATTTCAAAAATTTTACTGGGTGGGGAGGGGAGAGGCAAAAACTCCGTCGCCAGATCACCCACTTGACACTAAGCGTCGGACCGACATCGTCCGCCCGTATAATGGTGAAATATTGGATGGTATGCCCTACCCTTCCGACGATACAGTGGTCGATAGAGACAACGAATTGTGCTATAACGGGCGCACCATCGGCTGTCATATTTGTCATAATTATCCGATCGATAAAGCAGCTATATACAGGGCTGGTGTCTGGCAGAGAGATATCGTTGAGATATCAGTGAAAAACACGCAAGGATAACTAGAGACTGGGGTGCAGCGTGTCTAAGGACTCGTACAAGACGACGACAGTCTACTACATGCGCGTTACGTCAATGTGTGGACTTTATTTGTACCGTTTCAGCACGCCATGTCTCGTTCTCTTTTTCTAAAGGCGCGTACAGAGCGACGTAGCTGAACTGAACTGAAGTGAACCGAACCGGTTTAGTTTTAGACGAACAAACTGACCAATCGTCAACCAATGACGAGCTCACTGGTCATTGGTGTCACGTAGTCACGTAGTCAACGACGCCGTTAGGCAGTGCCTACTGTAATGCGTTACTGCTTGCGCACTGTCTAGTTCGTCATAAACTAAACCATGACAGTTCAGTTCAGTTACGTCGGTGTGTACGCGTCTTAACAAGAACAGCCGGCTGTCTACTTCAAAGCTGCAGACATAGACATGGGTTGCCTTTGCAATGGGTTGGGTTGCGTTGAGTGGGATTCTGTTAGACGTTTTATGGGTTCGGTTGGATTAGAAGGGCCTGCGTGTAGTTTCCTAATGGCACATTAGCACACAAGATACCATTAAATTCGGGTCAGGCGCTGGCTGGGTAGCTTTCGTTGGGTAAGATGGTAATATATTTCTTCCGAGAGAGTTTCTCGTGTTCAAACCACCGAATGAAGCTGCTGCTATGCTGACCAACCATTAGACTAATCAGCGCTATGGAAAATTACACCAAAGACTAAAACAGTAAATTCGCTGCGTCGAGCTAAAAAAATAAATACTATATTTCCGCTCCAAAAAATAGTATTTCAATTTTTTCAGCAGCAAAGCAAAGACGTATACTTCATGGTTAAACCGTCTGGCAGTTTAAAAAATTAAACAGATTCACGGCTAGTAGACAATGGTTCAAATGACGAGGTCTGCACAGGCCTATAATGACTTTTTGAAAAGACAATGTTTGAGATGTTGGCTTCAGGATGTTCGGGACAAAGTTCCATGAAAGGTGAAAAAAATTCCAAGCGGTTGAGGCCAATTCGCATCGTGATCGAATACATAAAAATATAGCGAAAGACTAATGTCGTAAACGTTCGTTATACCCCGTTTACACGATCAAACAATCATCAAGCAAACGTCGAGCAACTATCGAGCAAATATGAAGCATGCATAAAGCAGCCTACACGAAGTAATCATCAAGCAAACATCGAGCAATCAGAGCACACGTCGTGCACGTGTATTTTGAATGCATTTGCTGGATGTTTGCTCGATGATTGCTCGATGTTTGCTTGATCGTGTAAACGGGGTAGTATGCACGACAGTGACGATAGCCACACGGCTGTTCTCAACCGTGGCAAGTACTGTAAGCTTATACGCGGGACTGTTCAGTATATTAAGACGATCAATAGAAACTCTGCAGAATGCTGTCTTGCAGCGCTTCGCCGTAACATTCAACAGCGCCACTGTGACGTTCAGCAACAGCTTGCCACACTTACTTGTCGCGGTTAACTAGAAAAACAAAAGAAAAGATCACCATCAGAAACATGTTGCAAATGGTCTGCTAAAATGCTTGAAAACACTTTTGCAAACAAAAATTTTGCAAATGTTTCGGACGTAATAACGTAATTTTGAATTTAAAACAGGAAAGCCGTGCTATCGTAAGGAAACCGCGCGATGCTGCAATCATCCTTTGTGAGTAAGCAGATAAGTAAGTAAATAAGTAAGTAATATAATTTGTATATCGCCATAATTCACGTTATATAACAGTAATCTGAGGCGCCGACAGACTGAAAACATCCATGGCCTGTATTTTTGCCGCTGATCGTGGGAGTCTATCTTTGTTCGAATTTTTCCGGAGAGCTCCGAAAGTTGGATTTAACTGCAAACTAAGATGACCTGATTCACTGTCAACGCCTGAAACGCTCTACAACTTGGACAGACGGAGGGCCGCATAATCATGGCGGTACTCGACGGCGACATTTTCTCCGTTGTTACATCATAAAAGCCAGCTAGGCATCAAGCAACACGTTTGCGACGGGTCGCCTGAAAACGCGGGACTGGAAAATGTCGGACGAAAGTGCAGGGCTGGAATTTGACGGACTGCATGGCACTAGGTATATAAAAGTTCCTCTTTTCGTCCCTTTTCTATACAGCTTATTCTCGAACACATACATATAACCGCGACTTTTCGAAATCGTGCAGTAAGCACCTCTTTCCATCTGTGTCAAATGAAGTAGGCATGTCAGATTATTCGACGTCTGTCTAGTGCCTATGCCTCTGTATATCGCTCCTTAATTCATGACCTATAGGCCAATTTCTTTTGGAGTGTTACAACCGTCCATAATGTCACTCCAATCGAGCGTGATGTACTTCGTCTCCACTTATTTATCACATGCTATTTCACACTGCACATCGTTGATTACAGTCTAGAAGCAAGCACGTTTCAATAGGGTCAAACTGTCAAACTCCGACGTGTTACCGGCAACGCAGTTCTAGCCGTAGACCTACGAGCGTGTCTTCAAAACAGTATTTATTAAGCCATTTGCAAATCTGTCGTTTCCGGTCCTGCATTTTCAACACACACCCCGGTAGCGACCAGCAGATGACACAGACGCACATACAGGGTGCGGCAGAAAAAAGTGGACCCCTAAATCTTTTCGCTGTTTTCTCAGCAACCGTTTGGAATTTTAATACGAAATTTTACAGCTTTATTTACTGAAACCTTCTACATCTAACAGCCAAATAAAATGTGATTCTGTTGAAAAACGACGAAGTTATAGATTTTCTAACATGACCGCCTACCGATTTTTCGGCATTCAAAAATGATCATGCTACAACACCATTTTCATAACATCGTTGAAACAACACAGTTAAATAATGATCAAATGCCAGAATTCCATTGCCACTGCAAATGTTCGAAGTGTTCATCACCAGCACCAGCTCCAAGCAACAACACAAGCTTCC
>Ga0209367_1000469_pt1 | contig 39969 bp, 23 predicted proteins | sample WorMetLIZISLAND2_FD_187412 | JGI IMG/M metagenome (GOLD analysis project Ga0209367, IMG submission 187412) | Marine gutless worms symbiont microbial communities from Max Planck institute for Marine Microbiology, Germany - Olavius geniculatus... ...
GGCGGAAGGGTAGGTGTGGGGCCTGGGGAGGGGGTTATAACCCCTCCCCAGAAAATTTTTGAAAATATTATGCAAAAATCATGCATTTTGGTGCAAAATTTTTACCTCTTTTAAGATGCATCTAGTCAATGCTTTTGAACGTTCAATGGAGGCCGCAAATTCGCTCATTTTTCGGAAATTTGGAAACGCAGAAAATCACAGATATTTGCGTTGTTTTAGCAAAAAAATAGAGTTTAGCAAGCTGCAAAACGTCGTCACGAATTAATGTGAGCTATAAAAAAACAATAAACTTTACAACAGGTACAGGAGGCCTAAGGTATAATAATAAATGGGCCGTGTCAAACCCGGTCTGTCGTCGTCAGAATGCTTGATCCATTGGTCGTCGCCGATGTCGTCGCTCGCAAGCGGTGCGCCGTGTCTTTGGCATTTGACATCGTAAAAAACGTAAAACGTATGCGGTCTGACGCTTTGCCATTGTCGTCTCCATTCGTTAATGACTAAGCTGAGCTCATAGTTAAGTTTTGTCTATCCCTTCTTTGACTTCTACTGTTTCGTGTGCGAGTGGCGGGCTGGCAGCAAATGCTGTACAAGACAGCGAGCGGGCGGACGTGTCCAAACTGTCTCTCTCCAGTGAAATAGGGCACTTCGTCGCTTAATGACATTATGATATCATGACGCTGGCATACGGAGCTTGGTTCCTGGGATTCTTATAGTGATGAGTTTTGATAACGTCGCACATAGGATCTATGATCTCTGGCACGCTGCGATGCCGCTGCAGTTTGTGTTATCTGAGAATAGGGCATGTCACAGTCGCCCGGCAAAGGAACGCATCTTATGGGCGCTGTCATAGTCGTGTTACATGCAATAATAGGCATATCTCATTTGGATGAACTTATATCTTATTTGTTGTAGCCTATGCAAGTTATGGGCCGGTTTATCTTGGGTTGAACTCAGATCTGACATTTTAAAATATTAATTAACCACCGCCCATGGCGTGCGTCAGCCAGCCGCCGACTGCCTTTATTGCTGTTGGTTTCATATAGTGTCGTGTCACTCACCCATGGACACTAAACCCGGCCGCCGCGAAATATTATAGGCCTATACGGCTTGCAGCTAGTTTTCAAAAGCGTTCGGCGACGCCGGCGTCATATCAGATGCAATCTCACATGGCGATTTTAATCGCATATTGTATCGGTATGAAAAAAGACCATCAAACATTGTTGAATTTTGCAATTCTTGCTGGAAAACGGCAAAAAACGCACTTTTTTATATAAAGTCGCCTGTAAAATATTTTCATGGTCGGGCCAAAGGGGGCGGGGAGCATTGCACCGTGACCCCCTTAAATACGCCACCGATGATGATGATGATGTGCACAACATAAGACAGTGTGATACTGAGACGATATGAACTACGTTGGCGACCACCAATCACTTAATGCGAAGCAATCACCCGAAGACATGCCAAGTAATAATCGAAGTGTAAGCTTATGCATTATACTGGAAACGAATACGAGTGAAAAGCTAATGCAAGAATTCAGCCGTCAGTCCACTGCTTGATTAGATGACTGATGAGAAGTTTCCGAGTTTTTATTTAAGCATCAGCGACCCTGTAGGTCTAGGGCCTACTTTATGTGATGAATTTCGACAGCATGACAAACGACATTACGGTCACTGCGGTCTTTCGTTTGTACTCTAGCCTATGGGCGGCGGTCTCAAGACGTTAACAGTACTGCTGTCAATTTGACCATGCATTTAATCTATTAGCATACATAAAATTCCGCATGTACACTGTGTATCAAAAAGTATCCCCGACATTTGCGACTGTAACTTGAAAATCAGTTATCAGATTTTAACATTTTTGGTGCAAATATTTCTGACACAACTTGCCATCAAACAACCGTTCAGTTTCTCACCTCACCCAATGTATGCTTCTGCACTACCTAGGGAAAGCAGATCAATCGAAATATGCATTAAAAGGAACAAAAAAACCTGAAAAAATCATCCCCAACATTATCGATCGTAGGCTACCTTGAATAAAGATTAGCAGATTTTAATCATATTTGGCAGAAATATTTCTGACACAACTCGCTATTAAATAAGTGTTTTAATTTTCGCCTCACCCAACGTCTGCTTTTGCACTACCTGGGGAAAGCAGATCAAGCAAAATATGTGTTAAAATAAAAGAAAACCTGAAAAACATCCCCAACATTATCGATCATGCCTTGGATAAAAATTAGCAGATTTTAATCATATTTGGCAGAAATATTCCGACACGACTGGCTATTAAATAAATGTTTTAGTTTCCACATCACCCAACGTCTGCTTTTGCACTACCTGTGAAAGCAGAGCAAGCATAATTATACGTGTTAAAATGAATTTAAAAACGTCAATAAATTCCATCTATCCTAATTTGTCGGCCCCAACAGCAAGACTTGCAGCAGTGTGTCTACCAGATGAAGTTTAGGAATGTTTGCAAAGTCAAGAAACGACTGGTAGAGCCTGGATTGGTCTGGAGCAGAACATTATCGATACTGCTGTCAATGAATGGAGAAAGCGTCTCCTTGCTTGTTTTCGCATGGGTCAACACTTCAAGCAGTTTTACTGCAGGCAGTTGAAAAATGGACAACTAAATGAAATGTCAGCCACAGTGTCAGAAATGTGAACAAGATTTGTTTTTACGCGTTATGTTAATTAAACAATCACATCGCGTTGGATAAACAAGTGATATTTCGCTGGTTCTGCTATCCCCAGGTAGTGCAGAAACAAACGTTGGGTGAGGTGAGAAACTGAATGGTCATTTGATTGCAAGTTTTGTCAGAAATATCTGTACCGAAAATTATCAAATCTGATAATTGGTTTTCCAGTTACAGTCGAAAATGTAGGGGATACTTTTCTGAGACAGAGTGTAGATGAATAACCGTTGCATGGAAGCTCGTTACCTAAGTAAGGTCTAGACCTGCTTATTTTTGCGTCACCGATAGTTGTAGAATATGCCTTAAGGGTTTGTGTGTGCATGGTTAGTTTGCCATCTCTTTAATTCATTTTACATAACCCTTATCTCAAGTCTGCCTATCTGTAGTGTCTGTTTTCTACTGTGGTCTGTCGTTTTTTGTACTTTGTATTATGTTCTGCGTTAGTGACTAATAAATACCGGTATCTTATTACAGTATACTCGATAATATTATTAGTATTACTGCAGCTTGCAGGAAAAAAAACAAGAAGAAAGCCGAGTTGTTTTGTCAACAGGCCTATTTTAATGAAGCGAATCTGACTGAAGTGGCTGGCTACATGGTGTGTTCAGTGCGGCAGCTGGCGGCGATATATCGGACCTGCTATCAGCCAGACGAGTCGAGTCTACTACGTGGCATCAACACGTCGCTTGGATGTCGTTCGTGGACGAACGCTGACAACTTCACGGCTCTGTACTGCTTCTGTAACACCGACCTCTGCAACGCCGCCACCCGCACGCCGCGACCGAACGCTGGCTTCAGATGGGCCACTGTCGCAGCACTCGCTGTTACCATCCTCATGTAGGCTCAGGGTGCCCACGTGTAAACTCCATTTACTTTGCTGACTTCTTGTGGATTTCTTCACAGGCATCCACTCCAGCTGGCAAACGACGCGACAATTTAACACTAAAAACAAAATCTTAAGTGTGGCTATTTCCATAGGTGCATGGCATAATATAGCCTAATGAAAAATACGCTAAGCTTACGTTTTTGGTCTCCCCCGTTAGGCTAGAGGATACTAACAACCGCGTCGTGTATGGCAAATTAACGTTAAAATTAACGTTATGGCAAATCAACCTTTCTTTTCGTTAACGGCCTTTCCGTATTTATGGCGTAAATGTTTCTGTACATGCGTCCATCTCCGATTATATAAACTATGATGTTATATGCGTATGTATGTAAAGGCGCGTACAGAGCCACGTAACTAAACTGAACAAAATTGAGACGGTTTAGTTTTTGACGAACTGATCAACGGGCGAGGAGGGCAAGCCCATTGATCATTGGTTAACACGTCCGTGCCTGTAGACACGCAGACGCCAAGTTAGACGGCGCCTACTATAATGCATTACTGATTGCCCACTGGCCATTTCGTCAAAAATAAACCATTTTATTAAGGTTAAGGTCAGTTCAGTTACGTCGCTCTGTACGCGCCTTAATGTAGGTGCACGGTCGTGACCGTGTGTGAGTGTGTGGTGAATGTGGTCTGCAAAGCGATTATATCAGACTCTGTACAGCCGACAAGTTCGACAGTTCGTCTCATACTTAGGACCGATCAACGTCCTGCGTCCGTCTCTATCGTTAGGCGTATTTTTGTCTACTATTGATAATTACGCGCGAAAGCAGCTACAGCTTTCAGCGCGTCTTAGCCATCGCAATTCTGTCCGTCTGTCCGTCACACGGGTGGATCAGTCAAAAACAGTGCAAGCTAAGATCACCAAATCTTCATCGTCGGCTGCCTGGAAGACTCTAGTTTTAGGAACCGTAAAGTTTTTCCATAAATTCGAAGGGGGTCACCTCGAACGAGGGCGCTAAATGAGAGGGTGTGGCAAAATTTGCGATTTTTGGCCAACAAGTCGCTGTATCTCAGTAATGGTGCGAGATAGGGCCTAGGTTAATATTAATCACTAATAGAAGTCTTACACTGGCTCTCGATTGGCGCCGAATTCAATGACCTTGAACGCCAAAATAGGGGTTTTATGGATTTTTTGACGATTTCGGGCTGCGACACAAGTCTATATCATTCACAAGGTGGCGCCACGGAACTATCGTTATGCGATCCAGATAGAGAATTTGGTATTTGTATATTAACTTAGCGTGAACACCCCGATTTTCAGCTTAACTACTGAACCGGAACTGCTATAGGCTTTCGCGCGTCTCGTGAGCATTAGCTCAAATTTCTTGTTTTGATCTTGGTGCCAGGTGCACGTGAAATTACCTGCCGTCCTTATCGTGCTAATTTTACCAGAACTGAACAGGCTGGACGTCGACCACAGACGGTCGTACTTGTACAAGCTTGCAGACACTTGTAGCCTACTGCTGCATTGCTCCTGCGTGGACTGATGCAATGCAACCGAATTATAGGGGGGGGGGCTCGTCGAGCGTTTTGCTCGTCTTTCACCTGTCCCCCTGAGCGTCTGTCTATACGCCCAGTAGGCCTACGATCTCCTAGCTCGAAAATTAGAAGCACCGGAAAAACAAGATTGGTGTTAACGCTTAACAGGGCTGTAACCGGTGTTGCCATTTTTTTGTTCAAAAGTCAGGCGGACGTGGACGGCCGCATAATACGTCGGCACCAAGCCGACAACTGTATGACACCTGTGCGACGCCCATTACTGATTCACTTTCCGTTGTAATTTACCGTGTTTCTTAGCACGTGCAATAAAATATTCTACAACTACTCGACTTTTGTTAACAAATGAATTTTGGTCAGTCACTCCAAGTTGGATCAGGTCCTGAAAAAAATCTACCAAATAAGTTGCTGGAATGGGACTTTGCCGTCATGAAAGCAAAACACTAAAGAGTACATTTTTTCGGTGTTATTGTACACAATGAACACGACTTGCACGACTGCACAACACTGAGCTTCTGTAATGCAAGATACGTGTAATGGCTAATGCAACACATTTTGATCTAGCTAACATAAACATATTATATCATTAAGCACAAAAAGTAGCCAACTTACTACTCAGCCCGAAAGCTGATACTCATTTTACCATCCCATGGAGGGTAGAAGGCTGAGTCGGCCTAGCTGGCTAGCTTTGTACCGAGATGGTTTACCTGCCCGTAGACAGTCACCCATCATGGTACTAACCGGGCCCGACGTAGAATAACTACGTTGATTAGACGAAGCGCGTAAACCACTACGCCAAGCCACCAACCACAAATTATAATTATAACTATAACCTTTTGGGATCTTTACTATCAAGAGCATAAAAGGCTGATAATGATTATTATTAACAAAAAAATAAAATCAGACTGTAAAGGAAGCAATTATATTGTATTCCACTCACAGATAGTTCTATTACACACTCAGCTAACATATAACATCTACATATTAACGATAAGCTACAAAAACTTATATTGGTTTTTACTAAAAATTAAAAAAACTTCACATAGTGCAGTCCAATTTTTACATACTGCTGACTGTCCATCTAATTTCAAATGTTGTTACAGATACAAGTGTTCATCATGTTGGCAAACCCAACACTACACAGTGTCTGGAAAAACATCCCGAACATTATCGACTGTCAAATAAAAAAAAGATTTCCAATTTTTATAATATTTCTGGCACAACAGGCTATCAAATGTAAGCTCAATATTCCATCTCACCCAATGTCTGTTTCTGCACGACTTAGGGAAAACAGAACCAACAAAATATGAGTTGAAATGAACAGAAATACGTCAAAAAGCATCCCTAATATTATCAATTGTGACTTGAAGAAAAATTGACAGATTTTAATAATTTTTCCGTGCAAACATTTTTGACACTACTTGGCCTCAAACGACCGTTCTATTTCCCACCTCAACCTACGTCTGCTTCTGCACTACATGGGCAAACCCAAACCGGCAAAACAGGATAAAAATGCAATATTTTGTTGGTTTCCCCATGTAGTGTAAAGCAGACAATGGGCGTGGTGGAAAATTGGACGGTCATTTGATCGCCAGTTGTGTGAGAAATACTGGCGTCAATAATTATTAAAATCTGATCATCCTTCTTCAAGTTCTGATGGAAAATGTCCGGAATGTTTTTTTCCCAGACACGGCGTACATGAGATCACGCTGTAAGATGCACAATCATACGGAATATTATTCTATTTACAACTGGTTCTATCTACATTCATCTAATATCCACTATCTATCATTGCTATATAATTTGACAACAATACTGAACAACACACATCACAGAATTAATTCAATAAACAACTGTCGATATTACATTAATGATAATAACAACATATTTATGACCTGGTTCATTCAGTAGTTGGTGATGTTTCTACATCTGCAATAATGAGTTTTGCAAATTGGTATGTAAACTACACAACGAATAAAAAACAAGACATCAATCATTTGGACATTTTCTAAAAAATAATTTTAAAAAAAGTCTAGCAACATCTTTAAGCAGTGGTGGGGTCTTTAATGATCTTCTCGGTGAAGTAATTTTGACAAGTCAGTCAACATCTGAGAAAGATATGGACAAGACTTTTTAGCTTACCATGTATAACAAGTATAAAAGATACTGAACAGTCAATAAATACAAACAGATCCTTTGAACATTTCCTAATAACACGTAACGGCAAAACAACAACGAATAACTTAACATTATGAATCAATACTGTGAATCCGTCAATATCTGCAAGTACTACATGTATTAACTGTGCTATTTGTAATTTTTAACATGTCCAAAATACAACTGTATAGAATGTATCATGTAACAAAACAATCAGTATCAAAGCTATGCTAACTGGGTTTTAAAAACAGGCAGTTTTTCTGACGCACCAAAACACTTATTAATTAATACCATCACTTTTTTTTACAACATAAAGTGTACCTAAAACAACTACTGGAATGTCAACGCACCAAGCTTTCAGGTATAAAAGTACTTTTGATCTCAAATTCACAAAGAAATCATTAATTGTACGTTCATGTGAGAATCAAATGCTAACTGCAACATAAAAAATATCAGTAACCATAAGACAAAATGCACTGTGACATTCGACTTTATAAGTGCTATAGAAATAATCTTATTTACTTATTTACACAATCAGCTGTGAAAGTCGGCAAAACTCTGACACAAAAGACTGACCAAGAATATGCTCATTTAGTACTCCGAGCAGATATCAAACACTGAGGATACCTAGGTACAAAAATACCTATAATCACTGCACTATAGTTATGATTATGAACATAGATAGAAAAATCTTAAGAACAAGACCAAGAACTGGAGACCATGATCAAGACAAAGAACAATGATTCCTGCCAATACAACACTATGTCAAAGCACAAAGGCTGCAGAAGTATCTGAAAGTAGACCCTTACATACTTTAGCAGTTTAGCCAGTAAGCTGATTCAACCAGTACATGATCATTACTAGAATTACCTTGCAGAATGAAAATTAATGTTGAAAACTAAAACTGGATGTAAAGATCAGCTACAGGGTGTCAAAACCAAAGACCAAGACCCTAATTTTCAGTCTCAACACCAGTCTTGAGACAGAGACCACAGTCTCAGACCACCACATTTCTGCATATCAGACTTGATCAGTGTCGTATTGCACATCTCATTACTATACTATCACTGCTGAATAAAAAATCATCATACTTTTATGATGTTTAAACTAGTTCATGACAAACATGTATTGTATAATGCTATACATGCAATACTTGTAGACTGACATTTAGTCTAACACGGCTTGATGCATACATCATAAGCAATGACAACAGTTATTTGCTCAAACTGAAGACTATTAAAGACAAAAATGCAATAGAAAACAACTAGATGCAGCAACTAATAAATGTCTCTGAGCATTACATTACAGTATAGCGACAACAAGCAAGCTCTCCTGTGGTCTAGACAAGTTCTAAGCACCAATTCTATCGTCATTCCAAAGAAAACCTCCAACTTTCTAAATCAGCATGTTGCAAACTTGCGTTTAGGGGTTTGAATATGATCAACTTCGACTAAGAAACTGTTTCTGGGGCAATTTTGTCCGCATGACTCCAACAAATGATAAGGGAGTTAGCAAAAATCCGATCCAAATTCGCTGAGACAAAAGTACACTGTCTTAGACAGTAATTTATAACTGCTCTTGGCTGAAAAATACAAGGTCTACTGTTACTCATGCTGAAACCATTCAATGCAGGCTGGGTCACCCAATAGTGACGTTTTGCAACTGCTGGAGGAGAACAGGTATATTCTAGATACCCTTCCTGCAATCAAATGAACAGCAATGTCAAGTTTGAACACATTAAAACCGATACAGTTGGTCATTCTTCGAGTCCTCCCTGCATCTGAACCATCCTTTAGATTGCATCCAACAAATGAATATTTTTTGTAACTCAGCTAACACTGGCTATCTAATCTACTGTGTGTCTGACTGACAATCTCACGAGTTGTTTGTTTGACGTGGTGGAACAGCGGGAGGTGGAATGTTGGATCGACTTGGAATCAGAGGTGGTACAGATGCTGCAGAGCGGGCTGGAATGACAGGTGGGACTGACGTGGAAGCAGCAGCAGTGGCAGAGGTCGTCACTGGTGGAATGGCTTTTGGCCTCGGTGGAATGAATGGTACTTCATTCTCTCCATCGGTAGCAGCTGTCTTTGGTGCTGGTGGTGGCACGTTGTCTCTCCGTGGTATCGCTGGGGCAACAGCATCTGGTCTTGGGGCAAGAATTGGTGCCGGCAAACCCGCGGAATTACTCACTGGTGGGAAAGCTGCAGCAACTGCACCTGGTCTTGGGGCAGGAACCGGGGCTGGCGGACTCTCGTTATTATCAGGTCTACGAGCAGGAACCTGGGCTATCGAGGTACTGGATAGATTTCCAGCTGACATGCCAGGTTGATTTCCTGACGGAAGCACTCCCACAGGCCGGCTAGCTGGAAGGGGTGGTGGTGGACCCCGGCCGGCAAATCCAGGAGGCAGAGCTGGAGGAATGGTAGATGGTGGAGGCATCAAAACCTTCTCAGCCTCCTTAACTGAATCCTGAGCCACAGCCTTACCAAAATGGTTCATGGCCGAAGCATCTGCTCCCATAGTAACAGTTTCGCCGATCGATCTCTGAGTCGGCTCAGTTGGTGGCGAAACATCTGCCTTTGTTTCCAAGTTCGTATCACTCTGGTTTCTAATCAAGGCCACACTCGGCTCAGTCGTTTCTACGTTGTAGTCGCTCTTGGTGCGTGGCATTGCTGTAGGTCGCGGAGGTGGAACTGAAGACCTCGTCCCAGTTTCACCGGTCGCACCAGTCGTACGCTGTTTTGGTACTGGAGTCACTGAACCACTTGTCTCACTCGGCTTCTCCACTGGTTTGGTTGCTGTAAAACGACAGCAAAATCTCTTACTTTGTCACTCAGTGTAGTCCGTTTGTGCAATTTTAGTTAACTTTTACTCTGAGCTTATCAAGCACAGATCACTCTGTGTAAGTGGCTGTTTTGCTTGATCAAATCAGGATAAAGATAATATATCAAATGACCCCCAAGTAACACTGTGACCTTGGTTCTCTCCATGAAAAATGAGACTTGGGGTTTAAAAACCTGCAGTCAAATTGTGCACTAGAAATTTGAATGAATGTTTATTGCGGCATTGTAGCCATAAAAGCTGGGAATGTGACAATCAGCACTAGAAATTTGAATGAATGTTTATTGCGGCATTGTAGCCATAAAAGCTGGGAATGTGACAATCAGCTGTGCAAACTATACAAGACTATACAATACATAGTTAGTAAAACGTTGCACAAACATCAGACAAAATGTTATTGGTAACTATTGACAAAGAAACAAACGAAAGAATTCTTAAATACGAAAGTACATAACATAATACAAAAAATTAGTAAAACATACATAATGATCAAACGATTACAGTTGGCGGAATATTCACTACAGACAGCCATAGAAAGTTAGCAATGTCCCATCCGATGGCATTACACCTTAGCCGATACAACTTAACCCTGCCGAAAACATCATGTTTGAATTGATGCTGCCCAGTGACAGACATTCATGATTATTTTTTGCCAGCTAACACAAAGCCAAAGGCTGAAAATTAAACAAAATACAAATAACCGCAACAGTTGACTAATCAAATGGAAAGTGAATGAGTGAGTATGGTTTAACTTCCAGCTCAACATTAATCAGACGGAGAACTGCCTAAGAATGAGATGCAATTTTCCCTTTGCAGAGCCACGAACAGCCTCTGAAACAAGAATGCAGTTTCCCTACTGTCTTCGATGACGTCAGCGATGCATCTTCCGATTTCTTGCACCAGCTCTGTGGCTTGATGACCCCACGTGCCTGCTGTCTTCGATAGCAATTGAAAAAAAACTTATGCATGTTCTCAAGCTCCTGGTATACGACATTTACTAAATGATTGTTTATGACATGAACATAAGATGTCACAAGCAACTGCATGAAACTAAACAAGAGCCACACTAACTTGGTTTCAATGGCGAAGGAAGACCGTCGCCAACAGGCGGGTTCATTAACCTCTCAATTATCAACTCAGCCTCCTCTGCAGTCCGGGCGTGTCCCGTGTGAGTCACATTCGTCGGCATACCAATCACTGATGCTGTCTGTAAGTTAACACAAAAACATGAAATTATCGCTACAAACTAGTGAAATGAACATCATTTTGTCTACTCACAAACATGGCATGGGCAAAAACACGTCACAATCATTATTGGCTGTTATTAAATGTAAGAAAAGCCCTGCAGTGGTTTAAAATTGATTCTGACTACTGTAATGTATATTGTTCCACCATACTATCCCTGTTACATGACCACTGTAAAGAGACACTTATATGCATAAATAATAACTAATTAAAGTTAATTAATTAATTAATTAAATTACTTACACGTCAAGAATTCAGTCGCATTACACATGTTTCGAAAGAATGCCATATGACTGACAACAATTGACCTCGAACCAGTAAGTAATAACACCCACTAGTGTCCGACTCAGTCAAACCTGCCACTGGTTTAATGAAATAGATGTTAATGTAATAGACTTTACAACACCCTCATCAACAACTCATCTTCAGAAGTACTGGATTTCCGAGAGATCTTGCAACAAAAACCTCTAATGATTGATAAAATAGTAGCAAGCAGCTCAAGTGACTGTATAAAATCACCAAAGAGACAAAGATTACAGAAAAATTACAGCAGCATAAACATATAAACACAAAACACTGCACCTTTTTCTGCGGCTTCTTAGCGTTGGGGTTCATGTGAGGTCGCATTGGCTGGCGACTGTTTGGAGGGGGCTGCGGCCTTTTCACTGCAGCAATCAACACAGCATAACAATGACAATATATCCACATTTCACTTTTGTTCCGTATGAAAAGACAGACCAGAAAAACTGAAGCGATTACTACATAACCCTACGAACAAAGCTAGCAACACCACATGCAGTTGCACTGTGAAAAAACAGTCTGACAGATAATAATGTTTACGTGGATAATCGTATTTCTATTAACAAACACTTAAAAGCTTACCTCTATCACTACATAAATACTCATTCGGCACCCCTGAATCTGTGTATACTGTGTCCCAATAAAACGTCCCACTTTGTGATTGTCTATATCTTCGCCAAAAATTAACCAATTTTCAAAATTCTTTCACTAATGCATTTTGTGGACAATTAGCAATGAAGTGATTATTGAATATCCCGCCACACGTTATGTGAATGATTTATTGCCTATGTATTATAGTGATTTTGGTGATTTGACACACTTAAAGTGTGGTGGGATATTTAACAACTACCGTATTGCTAATTGTTCACAGTATGTGCCAGTGAAAAAATTTTGAAAATCAGTTAATATTTGGCGAAGATATGAAAAATGACAAAGTGGTGCGTTTTTTGGGACACGATGTATATAGATTCTTACTTTATTGTATAAGTGTAAACATAAATGCCACAAAAAAGTGTAGATATCAAAGTTAATGTAGAAAACGTGTATTGTTGACTTAGGGTGGGTCAACATACTCGCCTATAAGTGTAAAAATTTGGGGTGCAGCACCCTCTCGAGGCCGAAATATGATCCCCAGAAAAAGTCGATTTAGGTGGGTATGATTCCACATTGCAATCCAAGTTTTTTCGCCGAACACCGAAAGAATTGCGGTAAATCGTGTAGTTGTCCAATTCTGAATACTTTATCCACTCCAAAAATATTCGACTTCAAAGTTTAAAGTCATCTGAAATCACGCCAAATTTTGCACATTTTTGGCCCCTGAATTTTTTTGGGAAGCGCCCCCCAAAATTTTGGACTGGGATTATAAAATCTAACACACTTCCAATCACGGTGCAAAATTTTGTGGCGATTGGCCGACAAAGCTCAAAGACCTTGCAAGGAGAAAAAGAAAGAATCATAATAATAAACAACAGCAAAATATAAGTCCGCTCCAAAAACTATTGTTTCCGGGTGGACTAATAACAATTGCAGTGGGTCGCCTACCTAACGGTGTAGGCGAAGGAGTTGCTGCAGCACGACCTGCGACTGGTGATGGAGTTAAACCTGACCGACCAGTTTGACCCTGACTCTGACCTGGCAACGCTGTACCTAGTGAACTGATGGGTGAAGGTCTGGGGGGTGGAGGTCTGCTGGGTAGAGCTGATGGACGAGCCGGCTTCTGCTTCTGTGTCACACATATACATACAACTAACATCACTAATTAACAACAACAACTAAAACAACAACAAAGTCTTCTCCAAATCAAGTTTGTAATAAGCCTACTAGTGGTTTTCTAAAAATCGGTCAGTATCTACTATCTAGCCAAGATATGGACAAAGTAATGACAATGACAAGGACAGTGGCACAAGTAGACAATGCTTCAAATTATTTAGACCTTAAGATGGGGCTTTCTGATCGTAACAGCTGACTCTGCTCAACTGGCACTTTACAGCAATTAACAGACTGACTGATTGGCAAAAGTTTGTTTTTTTGTTTTTCATGACTCGCAGTGTATATTACAATACTTACAACAATACGCTGATGATAACGTAAAAGTGCTTTCATTACAATCTACTAAATACTAACAAAAACTACGTACTTGTAAGCTGTAAGTTGATACACCCCTTATGAAAATATCATGGTCACTGACAAACAAGTATAAGAAATAAAACTTTTAAAAATTTTTTTAAAAACAGCAACAAATTCTTTAAAAAGTATCGGTAACAAAAAAATAATAATGGTGAAGTAATGACAATGAATAAAATAATAAAGAACTGCCATGTTTATTTCTAACTTACACCATGTCCCAAAATTAGCGGCCCCCCTGCTTCAAACATGCCTAATTCAGTTTGTAGTTCATGGATTTCAACGAAATATCGTACACTGCACTATCTTAACATTACTTACTGTTACACCCATTATGACGTACACACTTCACCATGTGTGCTCAATGTAACGTCATTATGACATCAGAGTTTCTTTACATTAAGATACGTTCAATGCATTGTTATTCACAAAGGGATCAAGCAACAGCGTATTCGCCTTAGAGTAAGAGCTTGTGTCGAGGCCAAATGTGGCCACTTCAAGCTCAAACTTTAAAGACAGGTTCAGAATGATTGTCTCAATGACTGGTTTAAATTTTGTAAAAATCTCTCACGTATTAACAACTTTACGCTAACTTATCTGTAGGGGGCTGCTAATTTTGGGACACGGTGTAGTTTATACAATCTACTCAACTAACGAAAATCTTTAATAAAACTATCAGTCATGTCTGACTTGAAAATTTCGCAGAAATAAGAATTACAAACTAACTTGTAAGTGCAAAATGTTAGCAAAAAGAGCAACAGAGACTTGAAGCAACACAAAGTATTTTAGTACATTTTAACAATGCTAAAAAAACTAACAAGCCAATATATACAAAATAAAATAGTACACAAAACAAATTAGGTATGTTCAATAAATTTTTTACATAAACAACACAAAAAAGTAGTACTGCAAACTAAAGCAAAAACAGCACGTGCAAATGTTAGATTAAATTAACTCATTTCATGCTAAAATAAACTATCATTTATAATAGTAAATAAGCAGATCATGCAGACATTAAGTATCACATGCAAAAGACTTCAATGTGCATTAATTCAGTGGAAATATTACACTATCACACAACAATTTGTTTTTTAAAGAACATTTTTAATTGAACATTTGCAGAAAAACCCCTTTAACCAAACACACACATAATATGTATGCTGCAGTGCATAAAAAGTAACCATAAACAGAAAACAAATTTATTAGAGAATACTAAATATGCTGAATACAAGCATATTAAAATTTTGGATAAGATATGTAAAATATGCACAAAAATCTAGAAAATGTTAGCATTTAACCCCCAAATTCCTGATTATGGGGTACCTGCATTTTGCCCACAGTTCAGGCCCATATCTACCTGATCATCTGAGTTGTTGTCAATATCTTCTGAAGGGCTACTGTCTGCACCCACAGCGAGATGTTTCGGTGACACACCAGAAATCCCTGTCGGTCTTGCCGCAGGTATGGGAACTTTGCTGTAGTCAGACTGCTCAGCTGGCTCTATGGACGTATCTGTTCACAGAAAATCTCGTTCTGTGGACTAAGAAAACTTACTAACTGACTTACTCATGTACAAGGAGCAATAAGTGGCTTAGTTAAAAAAGTGAGAGGAATTTCTGCTCATAGACTTCAAGCTTTCATAATTCACTCACACATTTGCTATCAGCAATTATCAAATACCTGTTCTCTCGTCTTAACTGTTACACAGTATTCTGATCCACATTTGAATTTTAATCTGCTGCACATTTTGTACTAGCCTAGTTGCTGATTCAACTGTAAAGGGATTACTGCAACCACCTTCAGTCCAGCAACTGTGCTGCTGTGTAAATAAACTACACGGATCAAACCAAAGATGCTAAAACCCAGTACCAGGCAAAGTCAAGCAAAACAGAGCACCTGTCAATTTTTCATAACTGCAATAAACTGTGACTTCTCCCAAAATCATGGCTTTTCAAACATTAATAGCCAGGCAAAGTTAGTCTAAAGAACTATATCCACAGACTATATCCATCTGCAATTAGCAAGACTCAAGCAAGTTAAATACATGAGTAAACAACAAACAATATAACCATGACAAATGCAATATCAGTGTTAGTAAACTTCAAATGACAACAGAGAAGCATATCAGACATGATATAAATAACTTAATTACAGCCAATTGCTAAGCATGGCAAAACGAGCAAAGATTGTGCATATAGTCAGTGGCAGAAATGTAAAACTGTATTATCTAAACAAGTCTGCACACAAATTATTGCGTAAGTGCAAGTTTTCTGCATGCTGACTCATAATGTTAAGCACGCATGCACAGAGTATGTACTACGTAGCCAATTGACATACCGGCAGATCTGCAAGTAATATTAAATCACTCATGTAAGACGCTGGGCCTGTAAATGATAACCACCTTGTATGAGAGCATAGTTAAAAACTGACAAGAAACAGGCAACCTCCTACCAGATATTGGAATTTGCATTCATCTGCAACCGATCTACTACATCAGCCCCCAGTTACTACTGCATTCTTGTCTCATTCCTTCTACACTGCTGTCCCAACTCTCTAAATTAGACTCTCTGCGAACACTAGAGCATCTAGTACTGTAGGCTAGTGATGATTCGATATATTAAAAAAATTGATATATCATTTTCGATATCGATATATCGTATCATATCGTTGAAAAAATATCAAATTTTTTGATATGTCGCAATATCTTTTATATATCACGATATTTTCGATATATTGCAATATTTTATGCCAGAAGTTTATATTTTTATTACTGCATTAACAAAATAACGAGAATGAATGGAAAAAAATGACAAACTATCCGAAACAAACTAACTATAGTGTCGTAATTTAACAACACTTACGACAGTTTATAGTTAATTTTTCAGTTCACTGACACATTTTGGTATCTGCGTAAAACAAACCACCTTGCTAAACGTTCACATCTTGTTCTTGTGTTTGTATAAAATTTACACACTTATCATTTTGAAAATATCGATATCTCAATATTTTTAAAATATAGTATCAATATCATATCAAAATTGAAATCCTGATATCAAATCATCACTACTGTAGGCACATATAAATCCAGGCATAAAAATGAACTGTTTTTAAACTTTCCCAAATGGAAACAGGAACTTTTTACTAGCTGGTGAATGTCCTTACTACGAATTAACTTACGGGCAAAAACACAGTCATTACCAAGCTATCATATCATCATTTATGACTGTGCTTGTTCGCCACAATAAGGAATCTTTCTGTTGCCTTAATGTAAACCAATCAAAAACAAAGATTGCAATTTGACTAATTTATACAACTTCATCTGGATGCTCTTCAATCAGCGTTCAAAGAATGTAAATCTAGCTCTAACCAACTGCATTATAAGTCACCATCATCAAACACAAACCTTGCTTAGCAGGGCTTGAAGCCCTAGCAGGACTTGAGGCTCTAGGTGAGCGTCTAACTGGACTTAGTGCCCGCGGACTCCGGCGTCCGCCACGTCCACCGCCAAAGGACCCGGGGTCCAGAGAATCTGGATCCAGTATCCCAGACACTTCTTCATCTTCATCATCTACAGGACAGACCCACCACAGAACTAGTCAATTTAAACGAGTTAATACAATTAATTTGAGCAAAGCTCAATGACGCGTGATAGCAGTGTTCCAGCCACTATGGCAATCATTGTAGGCCTACAGCAATAAGACATTAATGCATCTGGAAAGAGCACTGAAATTTGAGGCCACCGTATGGAAGACACCTTGAATTTAAGAGATCGAAACTTAGATTCTTAAAAATGTACATTCTGTGCTAAAAATGTCATACACAGGTTGTCCAGGTCCATCTCCAGCCATTTCGGCGCAATTTACTCTTAAAATGTGTGTCGCAGCCAGAAATCACAAAAAATTCACTATAAAACCCTATTTTAAAGGTTCAAGGTCATTGACGTTGACACCAATAAAAAGCTTGTGACTGTTGCTTGTGAAGATTTTGTGATCCTAGCTTGCACCGTTTTGACACAATACAGCAGTGTGGCAGACAAACGGACGGACAAATAGATAGATGTCCGGGCCATGGCTAAGACATGTGAAGCATTCTGCTATCGCAAGTAAAAACATTAAAGGTGTGTATCACTCTTTATGTGAGCCCATCTCAGAGCTTCGGAGTGTCACCTGTCAGGTGTAATCAGACCATGTTACCTGTTACACGTAACACATGTGAACGTGTCCCACCTTTACCAAGCTGGACTGACCGACACTCAGTTTACCTACCCAGGAAGAACAAAATGTTGGGAAAGACCATGAATTCAGCATATATTCAAATCAGTAGCCTTCTACATAGTGTAACTGACTAAAGCACTACAACGCTATGTACCTACCAGATCAATGTATAGCCTGAATTATATCTAAGTGGATTTTTGTGACATCTAATCTCTGACGCCTGAGCCATGCTCCCCCACACTCATCAAAAGTTCATCAAAATCCGTGTATAGACAGACAGGTATGTTAATATGGCAACCACCATACCTCAACAGTGAAGTTTGCGGAAGTAGAAAAAAGCACAAGAACAAATAAAAATTGTAATTTCCTACATATGTATAGCTCACTATGGCTATTTAAATATCTTAATGTAGCTTGCCATCTATGTCGTCGAATGACATGGAAGGAATACTGAAGTCTTCTCCTAGCAGACTGTTGGAGGTTGCCGTGTATGTCTCGGCGGTGTTTGAGCGAGTAAGCCTAAACTCGTCTTCCACACATCGACACCAGTCCGGTGTCTGCAGGGCAACGTTCAGTTCATCACCACTACTCAGTGTACGAGACGTCGACTCCGACACCGCAGCCAGTGCTTCCTGACCCGTGCGGAACGTCAGCAGCATACTGTTCTCCACGAATCTACATCCACATTTCAGCTCTCACTGCAAACAGCTGTTCACTGAACGTCTAGATAAACCTCACTATTTCTAGCAAGCATTCAGCGATGCCCAGTAACTTTGACCATCCACCAATGCTTCTAAAGTCTTTCTGACATACTGGCACTATATAAGATAGATTATTGCTATTATTACTAATCAGTAGATGCTTATTAAATAAATTATTACTCATACTACTAATTCAACCTAACACTGCTTTGCTGCTATTTCTTAGCAACACTATGGGCATAAGACCGCAAAAAGCAAGTAAGTACGTAACAGATACACACAGATTTTTTTCCAAATGTCTCAGCAAATGAGATCTACAAATGCCGTTGCTCTAATAATCAATTACTTTCAGTGACCTGCCCTAATCTTAACCCAAACATGAGTTCTTGTATAAATAACAAATACAAAACAAGAAAGCTTTAAACTGCCAATGGATGGTGCATCTTAAAATGAATGCATTAGAATGTTTTTTTCTTGGTAAAACCTTGGATCTAAAACTAAACATACCTGACTAGAATGATTTCGCCAAACTCTGCAAAAGTGTCTATGACCTCGTCGACCAGCTCGTCACTGAATTCACTGCCTGACTCTAGAGTCAAGATGACTGTGCCATCGGGTGGACCAAGCCATTTGACAGCTCGCTGCAATGAAGAACTCCGCGAAGCTTCATCAGATCTTAGCACTTCTATCTCTATCAGAGCCATCACTGGCCTACCATCAACAGCAATACTAATACAATAAAGATCAAAAGATTAAACATTGTGCATAGCTCCTTACGGGAAACACATCTGAAAGCTACGGAGCGTCACATGCCATATGGGATCACATAGACATTACCTGCCACCCGACAAAGGTGAATACGCCCCACCTCATCTCCAGCCACCTACCCCGAGAAGGGATGAAAGACTGAGATGACTTAGTGAAACTATTTCAATATGTAATTACATATTGAAATAGTTTACCTGTCTGCAGACAATCACCCATCCAAGTAGTAACAACGATAGTTCAAGCCCTGTGTTAATGGCGACTTCTCTTTTCTATGGGAAAGCCAAAAATTCGACCCCACACAAAATCAAAACACCTGATCCGATTAAGATGAAATTTGGCATGGTTGATTACATCAGCTAGGTGTCATGTAAAATTTTATGTAAATCTGCCCAAGGGGGGCTTCTCGGCAAATAGGTGAAATATACGAAAAAAATTTTATAGCTGTACATATACCTTTTTTTTGTCAACTCACCTGCAGGTCAGACCCTTTGGTGGATTTTGCACGCGATGGCTCAAACAACGCGGTCTCTCGCAAGAATGTGCCTTTTGGGGGTTAAAAAATTTGAAATTACTATTTAACGTATTTATTCAAAAAATTCCAAAAAATTACGATGGCGCCTATGGGGAAAATTAAACAATTCTTTAAACGGTCATAACTTTGGCTGTGTATAAGATACAGACGTAATTTTTGGTTCTATGGTATGGTTTTCGGGATGGCCAATCTAACCTAAATTTTTGCTGTTTTCGATGTGCAAGTCCTTAAATGTTGCCGTTAACACGTGTATAAACTTATGTTTTGTACATTTATAGTAACAGTAATAGTAATAGCCGCTTCAATGTTAATGGTGCTGTCATCATAGCAGTGAACTGCCACTGCGAGAGTTCACCTGGTTCATTTGGCCAGAGCAGCACGAGCGCCAGGCGGCTGCTGATCTTTGGACCTGATCGATCGATCTGAACCTCAGATCCACCTGTAGGCAGCTACAAGTACTACACTAACCATTGCCGTTTATTACTACTCTGCCCGAAAGCTGATACTCATTTTACCATGTCATTTCCTTTAGCTTTCTGACATTCAGTGACTTTGACCTTTTAAAGTCAAATCAAAATGTTGGCAAGAATCCTTCAGTGCACACTGGAGGGGACGAAAGAAAGTGAAAGGAGTTGCTCACCTGTGATCGGATGTTTTCAATTCGGCCCGGTTGTACATGAGCAGTTTTCCCTGGTTCATTTCATCGTCAGGCAGCTCTATCACATGCATACAGAACTACCTTCAGACACCATAAACAATGGCCATTGAGATTAGTTCAGGCTGTAGAGCTATCAAGTCAGAGCTGCCATCTGCACGTGTGATCCAGGTCGATGTCAATTACGCAAACAAGACAGCATCCTATATGTGAAATACATTCACAGGTTGACAAAGTAACTAAAAAGTTAGCTTTGAACAAAAATTGTTCCAAAAAAGCAACAGCAGTTGCCAAAATGGCAACAAATCAGTAACCAAACATTGTAATCTGATGCATGCATACAACCCATGATACAAAATGACAAACAGCTTTCAAGTCAGAAAAAAACAACAACGAGGAAAACACAAAAACAAATGAAACTATAAAAGACAGAATAAATAAAAAATCAAGATAAGAATAAATATAAATCAAAGGGGCATTTATATTGGAGAGACTATTGTTATCTGATGTAACATTAAAAGATGGTCATTAAAACACTAATATTACTACTACTACTATTACTACTACTACTACTACTACAAGTAGTACTGCACATGCAGTTACTGCTACCCCACATGCAGTATATGACATTCTTCCTGAAACAAAAAGTTCAAAATTATTTCTATTTTACACGAATTTTTTGTGACTTCATGATTCCTACAGACAGCCAAAGAGTATAACAACGATGCTTAGGAAAGTTTAAAATGTCAGAATGCTTTCGAGTTAGTGTTATTACGCACGAAATATGACACTAAGGTCCAGTTTTTCCATGCACATTTGTTGGGTGATCAAACTGATCTCCGATCAATTTTGAAACTTTATCGGAGATCATCACAGTGACCATTTTTCCATCAGCAATTAGTGACTAATCGTCCATCAAATCTCCCATCAAGTTCTTGGCCCAATATTGGCCGATCAAGTCAATAATTGACGATTAAACGTGGCGATCTGCAGTTTGTTGCTTAGTCGCACCAGAAACATCACTTCACTTCGCCAGTCAGAACAGCAATTCATGCATAAAAATGAAGTTCTAGGGATGGCAATCAATCACTACTGACTAATTTATACTGTGTATAGTGTTTTGTGTAGAAATAAAATGGACAGATGCTCCCGTATTGATTTACGATAGAAAGCATTTTCGACAGCAGAGGATTTTGACGATATCATTGATATCATCGCTATGATGACGTTTACTGGCTAGGGCATCCACTCACAGCGCATGCTGGGTAATTTAGCACAATACTGCAAATCAAGGTCACTGTCAGCCAATCAGATTGGCATAAAGTAGGCTCATTTGATGGTGAATCAACAAATCATGAATCACGTAACTGGAGATTGGAAATGAAATTTGATTTGATTGGCGATGAAAAAACCGGACCTAAAAGGATTACAAGGTAGTTTTTAAAAAAAACATGAATTGTCACTTATAGGCACATGCAAAACTGCGTTGACACGCAAATCACTACTTACTTACATGCACTTAGAAGAAAAATATAATATACACAAAAGTAAAGACAGTTGAAACCATGTGGCATGTAGCAGGACAACAACTGTGTAAAAGTTATCTGTGAAAAATTGGCATCATGCTGCAACATGCTCAATTCACAATAAATGAAAAAAGACAATGTCAGTAATATGGCAAACGTATGGTTAGAGTATCACAAAGTATCAATGCCACACTCCATCATGAAAAATATACCTCCTGACATAAAATCATCAGTGTCGCCACCTGGAGATATAACAGAACTAAATGCTACAACATGGGATATGCACCAAGCTGACAGCAAATTGATAGGACAAATAAAAACACACTGTGCATGCAACTTAACTACCTAACAAAACATAACGTAATCTGCAAAACTCATTTCAAAAGTTAGAGTTACAAACTACTACCACTCGACTTGCAAAATTAGCAATAATTTGTAAGTCAGCTTTCAATGCTGTGCATTGGACTTCATGACAAAAAATACCCTGTACTTAAAAGTAGAAAAATGTTGCATCGGAGTCCACTTGCAAAAAATGACTGTAAACGGTACAATATTCCAAACTCCCCAGCTGTTTTCAAATTACCTCTGCTGTAGTGAAGCAAAGCAATGAAAAAGGTTATATTTCGGGTTGGTCAATCTTTGTCCGTTGTATTACATAAAAATAAATTCTGACATAATTTTCTGATTAAACTCAGAAACAATCTAAATTCTTCTGTGGATTCTAGATCATCATAAAAGATTCTTCATCAGTGGGACACAGCAGCTGTATTGCACTCTTTGCGTTCCATTCTCAGCATAGATTTGTGAGCTCTGGTTATTTACAGTCCATAACTATGACAGGCCCATAGCTTGGATTGGTTCAGCAATGGTTATGGCGATCATGAGCTGTTGGGAGTAAGTCCAAGGGCAGAGCCATGGTGGGGTTCAGAGAGGGAGAGCCCTGGTAGAGGTCAAAAGGATAAAGTAATCTGAAAGCTATTTTGCACTATAAAGACAATGTCTCACAAAAAATTGACACCATATTTTACTTTAATGAAATATAGTTGAAAACAATTTATATATGTGCCCAAACATTTGGTCCGGCAATTGTCGGACAGGCTGCTATAGCCCTGTATGACAAAACTGTGTAATCCTACAAGCATGTGTGCAGCGTCCAAGTGTCCACCTACCAGCAGTAGCAGTAGTGGAGACTGGTTTACGTCTCCAAAGCACGCGATCAGTCCAGGCCGGCACACGACATTTCTCACTCGTGTCAAAGTCATTACTGAACAGATCGTACTTGTACGTCGGGATGAAGTTCGTCAAACCTTCATTGAAACCACTGAACACCTAAAGCACATTGGACAAGACTCAGGCTTAGACTGTGTGGGTCCAGTCCCACTGTAGATTAAATGGGACACTTTTTGACATCATTCTTCACTGAACTGCAATTTCATCCTACAATCACCAGCTAAAAGTTGCTAAAATTCATCACGTGATCTAATTCCCCAAATTTCGTCCTTATACATGACTTAATCCAATAACTGAATTGGAGGCTTGTAGCTTCATTTATGGCACTTTACAAGTACAAGCATTTATTGTTATTATCGTTGGTATACACAATACAAAATTCTAACAAAAAACAGTACCATCGTAGCCCAGCATACAGTTCTTCAAAAATCCATGCTGCATTTACCACTGTTACAACTGCTACTCACAACACAACGATCAAACAGTACGAGGTACCGCTCCAGTCTGTCGCTGAGCATTGAGCTGGTCGTAAGCCTGCAGACCGGCAAAGTTCTCAGTCTCAATGAGATCGATCACTTCCTCCTTGGTCAGATCAATTCGATAGTTGAAGTCACCGCACCAGAACAGGTAGTCATGGTGCCAGACCTTACGACCCTAGCAACCACCAACAACCTCAGTACAGGCTAAACAATAGAAGTAAGAAGTATAGTCCCACATCCAACAATAATAAGTAATTAAATAATGAAAGTCAAAAGTAAAGACAGTTCCACGATATTCAATTTGATTAATTTAGGTTACGCACTTCAGTAAATTTTAGACAAAACAAGAAGCAATCAGAACTCTCAACTCTACACTGACAATGGTGCTGCCACGTGTCAAAAACAATGAGCATCAGCTTACGCTCTATCCATTACTGGCAAAAAATCCTTGATTATCCAATATCCATACTGCCAAAAATCTAATCACTTGACAATGGCCGTCTGAAAATTCCATCAAAATCTCTCAATTATTTTGGAGTTATTTCACATGCAAACGTACTGACCGCAAAACACAACCTCCTCATCAGACGTAATTATTAGTGGCTGACAGTGCTTGCTTGGTAAGTCTGTACTGACCATTGGGAATGTGATTTTCTGAGCAATCTCGTGAAAGTCTGAGTTTCGTTCCTTGACGTTGTTCTGGCCGGCAGCAAAGTGTGAACAGACGAAGCACATCGTTGTGTTGTGAAGTAGAAAACGAATTGCAATTGCACCTTTGTTACCCGCTGCACCTCCGAGACCAGTCTTAATACTCACCACTCCAACATCCCTACAATAACACGCATCATATGCCCAGCTCTTGTTTACCCTTAGCACAGTGGCTGACACTATCTTGCATGTGCACATATCAAAGACGAATTTCGGAAGCTAGCGCAATATTTCTTATGCAAATTTTCAGAGACACACATCGTGCAAATCACAAAGACTGAATTTTGACTTTGTGCTGGCAAAGCACTGACTTGGATACAATGACATGGCAGCTACATGTGGTAATGCCTATGTTTATGAAAAGTTATTAAAAGAATTCTATCTTGCAGCATCTATATTGACTGGGTATGCTGGTAATTATTCTTTAGTGCAGTCTGAATCTATTGCTACCACTCAGCAGATCACAGTACGATTTAGGCTATGTGACCAAAACATGTATGAATACAGATGTTTAACTACTCACTCAGTTTCAGTTAAAATTTACAGCTGAAAGCAATGAAGCCAGTCTCACATGAGAAGCACCTGCTCTCAATAGCAGTGGACTGAACTAGCATTACATGATTACAGAATAGCAATGGAGAGAAAATTTAAAGAAAATGAAAAACAAACAAACAAAACACAAAAATGCACAGCTACTGACTTGATGTATGGGGCATGCATTGGTCTGATGAAGATATAGAGACAGACTCCAACGAGCTGTTCTGATGTGAGTAAGATATACTTGTGATCTCTGGACAGGTTCTCCTGCAAGTACTTGCCCCACTCGCGCTGATTTGTTGTGCTGCATACCGACATACAAACTAGAGATGGTACTTAATCATCAATTTCTGTAGCACTAGCATAAACAGTTCTATAATCTATACATTCTGATAATATCAGTAACTAAAAGCAGTGATAGATCTGAAACATCCACCAAGAACACTTCTGCCAACTCAAAAATACAATGCACTTAATATAATTGCTATTTGTTTCCTTTTACAACTTGGGCCAAACCTCATCCGGTGAAATCACCCTCTGAAAATTTCATCAAAAATTTGACAAAGAATTTGTACATCTAGATGTGAATCCAGAAATTCTGGATCCAGATTCTGAACTGGATCATCACAAAAATCTAATTGGTTAGCCTTAACCCACCTCCATACAATATCTCCAGAATATTTCATGAGAATCCATTAATAGCTTGCTGAGATACATTTCAAAGTGTCAGTTTATGCCTTGTCTCTTAACAGTAAAGAATCGTGCATAACGATCCACTAAAAATCAGGATTGCCAGCAAAATCTAATCATTTCCTTCTGGTCTCAAGCCAACCCATAGAAAAAATTTCATCACAACATACTTCCACTCACTGACGAATTTCTAAAAACACTGCAGTGGTTACCAAAATGTCAACAACATATAAAACAAAGATTATATTATAATGATGAATTTATTTTCTACATAGCTTATTAGTCAGTGAACCGATGAGTTTAATAGAAGACTACAGAGTGAGTGGAGACCTGGCGCTCATGATGTTGGAAGCATTGAGGTCAACAATCTCCTCAAAGCCGATTGCAAATATGTCAACAGGTACATCAAAGTCTGCATCATCATCCAGTGCCTCTATCATGACATCAACACAATGTCAATTCAATACTGGTCATCAGACGTACAAGAGCAGTTGAGATGATGCTGAGATAATAATGTCAATTCATACACGATGTGCATAAGCTAATGTTATTGAAAAGTCAAGATAACACTGCCAATTTGGCTTGGTTCTTACCTCATTAAACAATTTTCCACGCTTGCCAAACTAGTTGATAATGGCTCAGACTCGATAAAGGAAATGAGAAACAGTCTTAACATTTTGTTCCAAAGTAATTTTAGCAGGCCAGATGCTGTTTTGAGTATTTCATCGACTGCACCAAAAAAAAGCATAAACAACAGCATGAAAAAAAATTACAAGCTAAAACGCAAGAAAGAAATCAGCAAGCACAGGCAATTGCAGGAAAGTAAAATAAACAACGAAATAAATGCTACGAATGCTAAACGTGCAGTATAGAAACTAGGGTTGTTAAACGAAGTTCGAATTTGCGAACTTCAAATTTCAAGTTTGAATTCGTATTCGTTTTTCAGCCCTTCGATATTCGAATCCAAGCATCACTAATTAGACGCAGATGGTTTTGCTTGATAGTGGAGCACTTCAGCGGTGCCCTGTGTGATGATTTCTTTGTTCTCTGCAGGCCGTCAATTCAAGCGACGCCCACCGTGTGTTTGCTTACCCCTTCCCCCCTCCCCTCTCTGCATACTGCCGTGGCTCCGTCTTGCACTGCTCCCCTGGCAAGCTATCAAAGTGACAAATCTTGGTGGCCCAGACACAGAGCAGACATCAATCTACGGCAATAGAGTGCCACATGGCTTGACATCGTGGCTGATTGCACTGTTGATAGACTGCTTCCCCGCATGTGGCGTGCGTGCTGTGACCTTCATCTCGCTCCACAGTGCAGACATCAAACGCAAATTGCTTAAGCTTCTCCACAAATATATAAACGAAGTTCGGATTTAATCCGAATTTTAGAGGTTGAAATTTGAATTTGGAAAAAAAACGAATTTAACATCCCTAATAGAAACTCAGTGGTAAAACCATTGACATACCAGGTGTAGTGCTGCGAATGATCTTGGGAAGGTCGAGCAGCCAGTCGGTGATGTGTTCATGCTTAAATGCAATGCTGCGGAAATGCTTGCCACCGTTGACATTCCACGTGCCGACCGACACCCGCAAGCTGACTGGGTGGGTGTACTCAGCATGGCTTTGTATCATCAGTCTCATTACGTCCGATGGCACTGTTAATAGCAGACGCAATATCATACTATAGCTAGACTGGGAAGTTGACAGGCATACATTTACACTACAGTTCAGGAAACAAGACAACATAGTTAGGAGCAAGTATGAGGTCTTGATGCTATATTCTTATTCTCAAGGTTGAAAATTGCATTCTTGGTTTTGACGTCTGCAGTTTAAAGACTGTGGTCTTGTGGTTTTGGTATCGAACTGACATCTGCTAGTTTTTAGCTGATCTTGGAATAATACATCCTATCTTAGTTTTAACTGAAAGCTAACTAGCTTAAAAATTAAATGATCCCTCCCTTCTAGTCTCAGTGTTTCCACAACATGAGAAGATATACACAAAATATCTCAAATAGATAAAATATAAACTCACAAATTATGAACATCAATAAAATGACCAGCTGAACAAAATCTGAAAAGACTGGGCCAGAGATAAACACATGACAAGGCGTCTCTGTTAATGCACATTCGACTAACGAAAACAGAAAAATTCTAACAGTATCATCCTTACAGAAAATGAATTTCCTTGATTCACCAGGAAATAGACATCTTCACTCAAGCAATAAATAAGTCAGTCACTGAATGAATGAAATGCATACTGTGTAGTCCGTCGACATCAAGAAGAGTGAGTGCCTTATCACCAAGGTGGGTTCTCATGCCACTGCCCAGCAGCATCAGGTCAATTGCTTCCTGCTTCGACGCATCCAGGAAGTTGTTCTGTATTGTACGACCAGCCGACATGGCCGCATCCTTTGCCTGCATCAAACACAACTCGCTATTTGCAAAGCGTAAATGTAAAGTCCTCACAGAGCCTTGAAGCCCACACAGCGACGACGATCTCCGTTTCCTTAGCCTCAGCCAGACACCTGTTTACACTGCAAGACCACAGATATGAAGCTAATGCAGCACCTAGTATGCCGGTTTACATCCCCACTTTTGCCGGTACTCATTGTGCCAGAACAATGTCTGTGCATCAGCCTATCGTACTTCTGCATCTAATAGTGTCACTATGCTAAATAAATTGACAGTATGCAATATAAATGTTATATTTCTGCACCAACAGCATATAGTACCAGCAAACTGGATACCTTGGAGCGACCGCCACCAAGAGCACCGGTACCGGCATAGATCCTACTGATGTGGTCCCCGTTGGCCAGCCACATCTGCTTGAACACATCAATGAACCTCGGCATCATCTGAGACTTGCTCGTTCCCGACAAGTTCAGGCTGTCCAGCTGCTCCGACAGAATCTGCACAAGCATCCTCAACGTGACTGATTGTAACTTGAAAAAAAGATTAACAGTTTTAATAATAACGTCTGGTACAAATATTCTTAAAACAAGTTACATTCAGCAATAATTGGATTTTTCTGAGACCAAGTGTGACAGCCAGCTATCAAACTGGTGCTGCTGCTACATCATGAATATACAGTGGACTCAATAAATCTACTGTATACATACACATATAACCTAGATCAGGCTTCATGAATTCTGCATCCAAAACCTACATCAAATTGCTGCCAAGTTTGAGTGATTGGTGCTTAGGACACTCACCACCAGTCCACACTTTTCACTGAAACCTATTCATGGGCCAAGGTACACATCAAAAATTGTCCTAATAATAAAGAACTGAGGAAAGCCTGAATAATGATTAATGATCCAAATCCAGAGCACCAACAAAAATTCAATACAAAATATCCAACTCTTTTGCTTATGCCTAATGCCTAATCCCTTAAAAATTTCATCAAAACCCATTGGTTATGGGTATATGTTTTTGGTTATTCTTCAGTAAAAATTTATGGAATTTTATGATTCACAGCTGAGTGACTGGTGGACCAAGAATAAGTCATTTACACACCTCAAGACCAACCATTGTCTGTACTGCATTTGTTCTGTCCAGACAGTCCAAACAGTTTGTGCGAATTGTTCCAGTCTGCTGCCTGCAGCCAGGGAAACAAACAAATTACGAACAGCACAGACAGACAGATGCATTTTTGCAAGCATTAACTACACACATCCACATTACATTGAGTCATTTCACCATTCAATGCTTTCCTGTCACACAGCAATGAAGCAATAAAAGAAAGACACTAGTAACCACAGCTCTTAAACTTCTGCCGAGTACAGTGCTGTCAACTGGTGCACATCTCAAGGGGATGTCAGACAGTGGACAAAGTAGGCCAATTTTATCTGTCAACAAAATCGCCTGACAAATATATGTCGTGCGTCATGAAAAAATCATCCAATTTTGTCAACCGACAAAATCGTCAGATTTTATCAACCAAAATAGACCATGTTCTATCTTCGACGATTTTGTCGGCTGACTTTTTGTATATCAATCAGAACATTTTGTTTATGTTCACATGGTGATTGTTTACAACAGAAGATGAATATTTATTAGTCCGCCCGAAAGCGATAGCTTGCGAAGTGGGCTTATATTTTAGCCCAGATGTTTTATTTTTTTCTCCACTCGCGAGATCTCCGAGATGCGTGGGCCGACCGGCGTGAATTTTGCACAATGGTCAGTAATAGGCCCTATTTTATAATGCCGGTCCAAAATTTTGGGGGGTGCACCCCAAAAAAATTTCAGGGACCAAAAACATGCAAAATTTAGCCTGATTTCGAACGACTTCGAAGTTCGGCGGCGAATATCTCTGAAACGGATGAAAATATTCATATTCGGATTTTTATTCCGTCTACCGCGATTCCTCCTGCGTTAGGCGAAACAAGTCCAGTGAAGTTTGGTCCAGTGACCTTGGAGATCTCGATGTTGAATCGTACCCACCTAAAGCGCATTTTTCGGAAGAACATATTTGGCCCCTAGGGGGTGTTGCGCCCCCAAATTTTTACATGCGCTAGAGAATCACCAAGTATTACTAACGCACCCCCTATCGGGGATGGCAGCCCCCCTTACAACTTTTTTCAAAGGGGGGTCAAAAATTGGCTTAAAATGTAATAAATTAGCGCTTATAACTTCGGAGTTAAGGGGTGTAGCCCGACGAAACTTTGGCACTTGACGAGGGAGGGCAAAAAACGTCCAAAATTTAGTAAGTTTTATGACAACTTTCGAGTTTGACCGCAAATATCTCTGGAAACGATGACGACAGCGACATAATCTAAACTGCGTTGACAACAGCGATCCTTTCGGCGTTTAACAAAAAAAATTTGTGAAATTCCGTCCACTACGAAGTTATAAGCGCTAATGTTGACCTACCCTAAGTCGACAATGCGCGTTCGGCATATGCCAATGCATTTGAGTTTGGGCCACGTGACTTTGGTGTCGAAGAAATTTTACCCCCACCCCAAATTTCCCCCCAATCGGACTTAGGGCGCCGGGCGGAATCACGTTGGGCTTTGCCCCAAATTTCTAGTTTTAGTTATTCATTGTGCTTGTTACTTCTTTTCGTTCACAAAGTGCAGCATTTTGCTATCTGCATTTTGCTGTTGTGTTAGCTGATATTGCACGAAGTAGCAAACGAAAATATCAGCCATGTGTTATGCTTCACCGATTTTATCGGCCGACTGTCTCAAGCATCTAAACCACGCCCGCAAAAGTCACCCAACTTTATCAATCGTCTGACATCCCCTTCAGTTTATGTACCATCTCATAATGAATCCTGGATGATCTAGAACCTATAATAAATGCAGAAATCTATCACACCATGCGCCGTGCTAAACATTTCCAAAAAAATGTATCAAAACCCATTCATAGCTGTTTTAGTTATAAAGCATACAGACAGATCATCTCCATTGCAGAAGTCATTAACACATTAAATACAGATACGCCCAGCGACGCCAGCATGTCTATGCTACCAGTTTCTAATGCACTTTAGCATTTAACGTGTTAATCACCGGTCTATGTTTGACTCATCACAATGAAAGAATCCAAAGCCATCGATGTATTTCTTGAGAAGATCTCTGAGTTTTGCCAGGTTCTTCGTGTTTCCCCCTCGGCACTCCGAGTGATAGTCAAATGCAATGTACGGAATATCGGAACCATTACAAGACGCCTTGTGATGCCTCTGTCAAACAAAATACAATGGAAATTAAAATAATCAACTAATTTATTTTGTATGAAATAGTACACAATGTGTAAATATACAATAAAAAATAATAATTTAAATGAAAAAATGATGAAGAACCACATCACTCAGTGTGTAGATATAAAATGAACAAATTAATCACATTTTCTAACATTAAAAACCAGCAATTCACCTCGCAGAAAGAACAAATCTATGCCAAAACTGTGCAAAAATTCTATGCTCATTTTTATACCTAACCAGCAACTTTAAACTCTAGATTATGCCGGCTGCACATAATATAATCTCTGAAGAATTGTTACAGCAGGAACTTTTATAAGAAGAAGAAAACTGTTGAACCGGTAAAGGGGCTAATGTGAATAAATCAGACAGCTAGAGCTCTTGTATGTCTCCTCCAACACGCAGAACTCACAAAAGTTTGGCAATAATCCATCGGCAAATGCTTTGGATATTGCAGAAACAGCACCTTGGTAGCAGAGGCACAACTGGTTAATAAATCAGTTAATATCATAATGCTACAACAGACAATTTCTAAGCATAAAACTGACAGTGAAGGCATCACTGAGAGAGTGTTCTCCTTCCTTTCTACCGAGCAGGTTGACGATCACTTGCTGTCCATACTGGCGTTTCTGCAGCAGAAAATGACGATCAAATGCCGGAGCCGAAGCCTCATAACCACGAGACATCTTAACTTTGTGTGAGCCAACCTGTACATCACCAACAACCTATCGGCTGTTACACACTGCACACTGTAGAGCAATATTCAATTACTGGGTTTTTTCAGGGAATTTCAAATTTTGAGACTTTTTCATGACCTTTCAGCACCCATGTCTAATTTCATAACTGTTCAAAACCTGATTAATCAGAACTCGAAATTCAACACTTTTTGAAATGTAACAAGACCCACGAAAACCCTGGTTTAAACAACTACTAAAGACCTTTCTATCTCACTGAAAATTCAGCAGATTTCGACTTAGTTTCACTAGTACCTTAGTTGTGGTACATGGTACAAGTGACTTACTTTATTTGTCTGAGCCAGCTACAGGTACAAGGAACAGACACTGACAGGCGTAAGAACCAACAGAGTGACCAACTTGTAGCCAGCTCCATTTCTTGCTTATTCAAAGTATAACAGAGTAAGCTATCAGTGAAGTCACATAACATGACGAAGGGTTTTTACCTGGAATCCTGGCTGTTCCCAAAACAATGGAACAGAGCCACGTGTCTGGATGAACGAGCAAACTTGATCATCCACATAAATCACCTGCACACATGACATACATTGGCTTTATATTGGTCAGTACAATGGGCAACTATTAGTATTAGCATTAGTATTAGTGGCTGTAAACTGTTTGTATCATAAGTGGTTCTCAAGTCGAACACAGCAGCAAACTAATGTGAGCAGTACTACCCACAATGAAGACTGCAGCAGGTAAACTGATAAACACAATCGACTGCACACTGCACAGTATTCACTTGTGCCCATTCCGCCAAAGACTGATCTGTGGCTGAATCTTAATGAATACACAAAGTCGAAGACGGCTAAGTGACCTCAGGAATAGATGCAGTACTATGGTCAAAGTTATGGTAACTCCCTCAGACCTAATAATCTATGTAAATTCATTAAATGACAAGATTTAATTTATTAATCTGCAATGTTTTGGCATGTTATTCTGCAGAACAATTTCCAATCGCTAGTATTTGATGGCATAGTGAACAAGTCATAATGAATATGAAAATGCTGGTACAACTTCTCATCTCTGTTGAGCAATGTGTCTTGCTTTTTTTCTGATGTGTAGCAATAAACCGAAATTCCCAAAATGCCAACAAATTAGAAAACAACTGTTCTATTTCAATAAACCAACACAGCCTTGGCTGATTAGTTAAGTGCTTCAGCCTGAGTTCATACAAACAAAACACATCCACCAAACCTGCTCGGTTTCGGCAAAGTTAGCAACGTGGCCGAAGTCGTTCACACCGCGGACATTGAACCGAGTACCGGCTCGTTCACAGCTGAGCCGTGATATGATGCAAGCCTTGGCCTGGCGCTGTGCTACGTAAACTGTGCGTATCTCCACGCCCCCACACATCACTTTCAACAACCATTCCTCACAGTCTACGTTGTACCGCTTTAGATGCAGGTGCAGTGTCCGATTCCTGCAATCCAAATGGTAAAATGAACTTGTGATCATGAGGTCATTGGTTCAGTTGAGATGATATCAAGTGGTTACTACTTGGATAAGCGACTGTCTTGGTATATAACCAACACCAAGGTCAACTCAGCCTTCCATCCCTCCGGGGTCAGTAAATTGCAACATTCTAGCTCATTTTTATACCAAACCAGCCAGTCTGCCTAAAACTGCGATGGGGCACCTGTGTCAGGTACGAGGCTAACACCGTTTGATCCCATATAGCAGATGATGCTCCATAGCTTTGAGATGATTTCACATAAAAAACATCAAACGACAAATATCCAACTTATTATGCAGCAGTGCAGTCATCCTATATGCCACTGTTATTCTGTATGTCACTGCACAGGTATGTATGTGGTCAAAATACCCGTTAGAACTGTTTCAGCAAAGTTTGCAATCCACAGTTCATATTTCTCTCTTCAACAGTTCTTTCAATTTTCTTATCTTTTCTTGAATTATATTTCCCCAACAGAATGGCAGAAAGAAGTTCTTAGGTGGCATCACTGAAGACATCAGCAATATATCAATGTCAGATGTTACTATAGCATGGTCTGTTCATCTGTATTCCTGAGACACTCAGGCACCCAGCTAAGTGTTAAGTCTGCTGGAAAAATAAAATTCCATTTGTTACAGACACTCATAAATGTGACATTTTTTAAACACAAAAACCACAATAAGCAAAAACAAGTAATTTGAGCAAAGCTCACGAGACGCGCGAAAACCTATAGCATTTCCAGTTCAGTAGTTATAGTTTCGAAAATCGCATATCACTTGGACTCGGCCCATCGGGACCATAATACACATCGGCCATAGGTACGTGTGGCGTAGGCGACAGTGGCGCCTCCTTGTGAATGATATAGACTCTCACAGCCGAAAGTGGCCAAAAAATCCATAAAACCCCCCTATTTTTGCGTTCAAGGTCATTCAAGGTCATTGAATTCAGCGCCAATCGAAAGCCAGTATATGATTTCCTATTAGTGATTAATAGTAACCTAGGCCCTATCTCGCACCGTTACTGAGACACAGCGAGTTTTTGGCCGAAAATCGCAAATTTTGACCACCCCCCTCTTATTTAGCGCCCTCGTTCGGGGTGACCCCCTTCGAATTTATGGAAAAGCTTTACGGTTCCTGAAACTAGAGTCTTCCAGGCAACCGATGGTAAAGATTTCGTGATCCTAGCTTGGACCGTTTTTGCCTGATCCACCCGTGTGACAGACGGACAGACAGACGGACAGAATTGCGATGGCTAAGACGCGCTGAAAGCATAACTGCTTTCGCGCGTAAAAAATCTGAAAAATACAAATCCCCTGGAGAGAAAATATGCACTGCAAATAGCAGCAAACCACTAACACTATAAAAATCAGCAATGCCCAATTCATTAGTAACATTGATGATCCATTATGTATTTATCCCTCCATAAAAACATGTTTGCAATTAGGGATGTTAAATTCGTTTTTTTTCTAAATTCGAATTTTGACCTCTAAAATTTGGATTGAATTCGAACTTCGTTTATACATTTGTGGAGAAGCTTAAGCAATTTGCATTTGATGTCTGCAGTGTGGGGCGAGATGAAGGTCACAGCATGCACGCCACATGCCGGGAAGCAGTCTATCAACAGTGCAATCAGCCAGGACGTCAAGCCATGTGGCGCTCTATTGCCGTCAATTGATGTCTGCTCTGTGTCTGGGCCACCAAGGCAGGGGAAGGAAGGGGTAAGCAAACACGCGGCGAGCGTCGCTTGAATTGTCGACTGGCAGAGAACAAAGAAATCGTCACACAGTGCACCGCTGAAGTAACTGCGCTCCACTTTCAAAGCAAAACCGTCTGCGTCTAATTATTGATGCTTGGATTCGAATATCGCAGGGCTGAAAAACGAATACGAATTGAAACTTGAAATTTGAAGTTCGCAAATCCGAACTTCGTTTAACAACCCTATTTGCAATGACACTATCTTGCTTTGTGCCACTTTTCATCAGTGTGGGACCTGTCTTGCACTTCCTAATATAACATAGATGCTACACATGGGAAGTGCTGCATATACAACTGCCAAATTATTACTATTAAGAAAAATAAGCCTAATGTATAGAAAATATTCTGCATACTGCACATTCCAGCAGTAACTTACCAGTATTGATGAATAATTCATTTTCTTGCTTACCAAAAGAACCGGTTGTCAGTATCCTGCAGTGTGGACAGATATCGTTGTGCGCACAGACTGAGGTCAAAGTTTGGGCCAGATGGAGACCAGGAAAAATAGAACGAGCCGCTGTTGAGGAATTTCCTGAGCTCGGAGACGCACTCTTCATCCTGAGCCGAGTTACGCAGCGAGATGAACGACGTTGCCGTTATTCGAAATATGTCAGTTTCGTTAATTTTGCCGACTGACACGCAGCCAACAACCAGCGCAAGACAAAGCACAGACTCCTCCGCTGTTCAGGACAACAATGAACAAACAACAAACAGTTTCTTTTCACTGTCACTTCCACAATATAAAAGTGTTCTCAGACTCACTCAACATATAGCTATATTTATAATTATGCAGAATCGGTATCCATGCAACAATAATACTGTCTGTAAACAACAGTTATACATAATTCACCATAAAATGCTTAATAAAGACAATGCACCAGTAAAATCATGAAATTCACAGAGAGAGAATACAATAACACAGATAACGTACATCCTCCAAGATTGAGAACTCCTAAACAGCCGTAGGCATCAACAATTTTAGTGTATAATTTCCTCACTGTTTCAGTCTCAACAGCAGCTGCAACAAAAGCATGCAGTCATCAAATCAATTTATACTACATCGTCAACTTAACACGTTAAAAAATTAATGCGCAACAAAAAATTTAACACACATACATAAATTTACTAATTATGTGAAGCAGGAGTTCCAATACTCCATTGAACAGTCATTATTTGACAATCAAATAATATTCAAGTAATCATAAATGGTTTTGCTGCCATTCCATCACTACTATCACGGTCCTGCAACACACCCACGAGTTTGTCAGTCATCATTCCAGTCACCCTCTCGATGTAGTCCACCTACAACTTTAGCAATATAATGATGCATTAATCATTTTTAACGGAATTAATGCACAGTTAAAAATATATACACCTTGACAGCACTAATTTACACAGTAACACTAACATGCATTCGTACTGAATATATAATGTGCCTATAGTCCAGTACATCAGCATGCTACATGGTGTAGCAATGCAAAACAATGTGACTGTGTCTACGAAACTCATTTCATCATGTAGATGGACAATAAATTGCAGTTGCAGTGTCCAGGATCAGAATGAAAAATAATGAGCATAACTAACTGTAAACCAACAATTTAATTCACTACGGCTATTTAAAGAAGCATGAAACATCAGACCCTCATTGCAAATATAGTCAATGTAATCTCAGACTTGTCATATATAAAACTGGAAATGTAAGCCTGTTACAATAATGCATTTTCCATCTTCAGTCAATCAGTTAAGGTTAAGTTGAATCAGGTTAAGGGTTATGCTTTGGGTTGTAGTCACGATATCTTGTGAGCACCACACTCTTGCTACCACAGTCACAAAAATATACCATCAGAAAGTTTAAAATAGTGATCTAATGTTAAGGTTGGAGATAGGATTAAGACTAGGGTTAAGATTCAGGTGGGGAACTTATGGGACAGACCCCACTTAGCACCGAGATTACATAACCGATAATGGATTCTATCTAGTGTTTTAATAAAACGTTTGCCTCTAAACTTTAACTCAGATCCTAATCTCCAGTAGTAACCTCTCCTCCCGCAAACGATAATTCATACAAATGAATATGTCTGAAGACCACCCACGTCAGACTAGTAGTAGACTTACATAAGACGGCCACAGCTCCCGACTCAAACATCAGCGTCTCCTCCTTCGTACGACATTCCAGGATTACGCTGTACGGCGAATCCAGTTTGTGATAAACTCGAAAACTTTTGCTCATGGCCATTACTGACAAAAATAATTAGCGATTCGACCCAGAAATAAACAAAAACAAAACAAGAGTGGACAGAAACGGTGCAACTAATAATCGAAGAAAACCAAAAAGATCTACAAATACGCATACCGGTGTAGGCTCTTGCTCAAAATTTTAATTTTGTCCATGTTTATTAAATCGGGCATTTAAGTTTTAAATTTTGCATTTGAAACAAAAATATTCGTACGGCAGTAAGTTGATTGATGGTCACAAAAGCTTATAATATGGTAAGTCAAAAGTTGTAGGCGTTTGTGTACCAATTATTTAATTGTTCGCCAATTATTTTATTTTAGGTTAGCTGAATGATTACATCAAGCTAGGTTTTTGATTTTGTTTTTTAATAAATTATTTAAACTTTGTAAACAAAGCTCAAGAAACTCAAATTTCGTTTGCCTACATCCAACAAGTTGCCTAAGTTTTAAACTGTTTTTGTTTGCTTTCATTCGGTGAGTAGTTGCACCTTTTCGTCATCTCATGAAGGTTTTTAATAATTTTTTTCCGGATGAAGGTTTACAATTATTAGTTATTGTTTTTTAATTGCGTCGTATGTTTCAAGATGTCCGCCTGGCCGGATCACAAAGAGGTGGTGCGCATTAACGTGAAGGTATGTCTTTATTTCCCATATTTTACTCGGCTGCCACGCCCCCTTGCATACTGAGCTCACCGTATGTCTGGAAAGACACTCATCATTTTCCTGAAATATGCCATGGATGAAAACTATACTTTTACGTAATGTTGCTTGTGCATCAAAAATTGCGTTTTATATTTGCTGGAAAGTTTTTTGGTGGGCTGATGTTAGTGGTTTAACATTAGCACTTTTATGTCAGAAACTCTGCCACTGTGACACACCTGGTAATAACTCCTATGGTATTCATCGTTCTTCAATTAGCAGCTGTGTTTATGACTGGTCCTGTTTAGTTTAGTGTTTAGTGCACTTTTATTTAAATTTATTAGATCATTTCTTTTTTTAATAGTCATGATTGCATAACAGATTATTTTGGGGGTCAGTCATTTTTCATCACCTAGATTACTAAGGAGGTATACTGATCTTATAGCCTGCATCGACCATTTTTATCTGTGCATTAAATTTTTTGGCAGTGATAATTTTTTAATCATGATCAAGTCCTTAGTGCCTTAATTAAGATATTAACATGATAGCTGTGAAATTTGTGTGTTATTGCATAATGCATAAGATCTCACAATATTCATGAACTGTGTCTGCAAGTAGAAAACTGATGGAATGATGCAACCTGAGTTTAAGAAAATGTGCGTCGATCCTCAGCTTACTTCATACGAAATGCTGCAGAATTTACTCGCCCGAGCATTCGACATCACATCGTTAGTATAATTTTTACTGTCTGCACGTACTAGAAATGCTGATGCAATGCATGGTTGACATCAGAGAATGGTACTATCATTGGCATATACAGTAAAGCTGTCTTTCAATGACTAAAGATTGCAAAGAATCATGGATTATGATTCAGAAGCCACAAAATAGTTCAGATCACTACAAAAATCTAGTCACTTCTTTCATTTATGCCCGACGGTGCACAAAATTTTGTCGAAATCTATTCATAACTTTTTGAGTGACAGTTTGAAAAATTGGCATAATTTGCCTGACTTGAAACATGTAGCATTCTTCCTTGCTTTAGATTAATAAAGGTAATATTAAATTTAAGCAGTGCATTTGGTGCTTAATGTTGCAGAGATTTCACTATCAGCTACTTGGCCACTGATGACACTGGAGAGGATGTCTACCTCTCCCTTCTGTCAGACTGGGATCTCGATGCAGCATTCTTCAGTGCTAGTAGTCCTTGTCTTAGGCTAAAAGTGGACATCAAGCCATTTGAACCAGGTATGAGATAATAATTCTAATTTTGTGAAGGTAAGTTTGTGTCAGTTGTTTTCACAGTAACCATCCCAGCTGTGTTTTTAACTGTGATTTTTTTGGACCTTTTGCATGTTTACTATGGTGCCAAGGATGTAAGAAAAAATATTAATTTAGTTAAGTATAGTGTGTGTGAGAAAGACTTAAGAGGCACTGGTGGACAGTCACAGTCATCATCATCATCATCGACAACCGTGGGCTCAATGCCCGTTGGTGTCTGACGCCATTCTTACTATCGCTGCCCACCGCTGCCTATCTAGGGCAGTGTGGCTTAACTCCTGCAGGGTTGTCCCACACCACTGCTCAATGTCATCTGACCATTCTCGGTGAGGCCGTCCTCTTTTGTTTGAACCATCCATCATTCCGAACACCAGGGTCTTTATCTTTCTGCT